>ERZ827512.397-NODE-397-length-59186-cov-5.986488_pt1 | contig 59186 bp, 57 predicted proteins | sample MGYA00519916_ERZ827512 | MGnify/ENA primary metagenome ERZ827512 (study PRJEB31778, sample SAMEA3449335) | human gut metagenome | biome: human gut; feature: human-associated habitat; material: faeces | place: United Kingdom | collected 2010/2012 ... | reverse complement strand
AAGAACCTTCTTATCCGCCCGCCGATATCGAACGTAGGGGTGATATTCATAACCTTTGCCGCCGCCGAGCCGGAGCCGGTGCTTCTGAACATTGACAAGCTGACCTGCATTGCCGTGCACTGCGGAATCCGCCCGGTGATAACCGTGACGAAAGCGGATATCGCCCCGGAAAGGGCGGCGGAGCTTGCGGCGGTGTATGAAAAAGCCGGGTTTGTTACCTTTGTCTCCGGAAAAGACGGAAGCGCGCGGGAGCGGATACGGGAATACCTCCGCACCTCCTGCCGCGGAATGATATCCTGCTTCGCCGGGGCTTCCGGAGTGGGCAAATCAACGCTCATGACATCGCTTTTCCCTGAGCTTGACCTGAAAACCGGCGAGATCAGCGCGAAGATAGCAAGAGGGAAGCATACTACCCGTGCTGTGGAGCTTTATTCACTCTCCGACCTTTCCGGCGGCGGAGACGGATATATCGCCGATACCCCCGGCTTCAGCCTGCTTGATTTTGTCAGATTCGACTTTTTTGACAAGGAAGAGCTGCCTGACACCTTCCCGGAATTTGAACGCTTCATCGGGAAATGCCGGTACACAAAATGCACGCATCTCTGCGAGGACGGCTGTGCGGTCTGTCAGGCTGTGAGGGACGGAATTATCCCTGTCAGCCGGCACGACAGCTATATTTCGCTTTACGGCGACCTTAAGAATAAGCACAAATGGGACAAATGACCGCACCGTGCGGCGATTCCGTTAATAATCTGTTAAAAACGGCTATTGAATTGCCGCCTGCGGAATGTTACAATTATATCGTCAACAATAAAACATCCGTGTCCCGCAGATGGCGCGCACGGGGAAAGAGGCAGACAATGCAGCTTGTAAAAAAACTGTTCAAGCGGTATTTCATTGACGCGATGGGAGCAATGGCTCAGGGGCTATTTGCCTCGCTCCTTATCGGAACGATATTCACGGCACTCGGAATGATACCGAGGCTCGGCTTTCTTGCCGACATCGGAAAATATGCTCAGGCAATGGCAGGCCCCGCAATGGCGGCGGCGATCGCATATTCGCTGAAGGCTCACCCGCTCGTCATCTTTTCCTCGGCGGCTGTAGGCTATGCGGCAAACTCGCTCGGAAAAGCCGGGGGACCGCTTGCCGTGTTCTTCATCGCGATAATCGCGGCTGAGATCGGTATGCTCGTGTCGAAGAAAACCAAGGTCGATATAATCGTCACCCCGTTCGTCACGATATTTATCGGCGGAGTGCTTTCGATATATGTAGCTCCCCTTATCGGAAAGCTGGTCGGGCATATCAGCGATTTCATCGGTTGGGCGGCACTTCAGGCGCCGTTTGTCTCGGCTGTGATAATCTCGGTGGTCATCGGTGTCGTGCTTACTCTCCCGATATCAAGCGCGGCGATATGCGCGGGGCTTATACTGACCGGAAGCGCGGCTCAGGGCGGCTCGGAGGGGCTTGCAATTGCCGGTGCCGCCGCGGTCGCGGGGTGCTGTGCGCAGATGGTCGGCTTTGCGGTAATCAGCTTCCGTGAAAACAAATGGGGCGGGCTTCTGTCTCAGGGAATCGGAACAAGTATGCTCCAGATGCCCAATATCGTCCGTCACCCGCAGATATGGATCGCCCCGACGCTTGCGTCCGCGATAACCGGTCCTCTTGCCGTCTGTGTTTTCGGACTGAGAATGTACGGCGCGGCGATAAATTCCGGAATGGGCACCTGTGGACTTCTCGGTCCCATCGGAATGGTCCTCGGCTGGTTCTCGCCGGAGAACGGCTACAATGCCGCAGTTACGATGCTCAACTGGATCGGACTTGTCCTTGTCTGCTTCATCCTCCCGGCGCTTCTCTCATTTGCGATAAATGAGATATTAAGAAAGCTCGGCTGGGTCAAGGACGGCTACATGAAGCTTGAAAACTGAAAAATCATCCCCGGAACGGTTCGGCACATCATATGCCTCTGCTCCGGGGATGTTTATTGTCTGCTTTTGACCGCTCTTGCGATAAAGAACAGCCTGTCTGAATTTTCGTCCGGCGGATTCATGCCGGTATCGCCGTAAACCGCGACGATCTCAAATCCTGCAGCCGAAAGGACAGAGGACAGGATTTTTTCGCTCCAGCATCTTTCACGCTGAAGCTCGTCATATCTGCGGTAAATGCCGGGGCTTTCCTCGGCGAACAGCGACAGCTCGAAATCGCACAGTCCGGTCTTGGGGTCGTAATGGTTCTTCCAGCCGCAGTATACTCCCGGTGCTTCCATCACGTACTGGTTCTCACCGTAGAACGTGCGGAACTTGTGCGGAGAATTGACGTCAAATATAAATAACCCATCCGGGTCAAGATAGTTGCGGACAAGAGAAAAGCATCTTTCAAGCCCGCGCCGCCCGGTCAGATAATTCACACTGTCAAGGCAGGAAACGACCGCCGCGACCGTGCCGTAAAGCTCAAAGCTCCGCATATCCTGACAGAGCCACAGAATTCTGTCCCCGCCGGGCTTCCGCCGCCCGACATCAAGCATTTCGCAGGAGGAATCGACGGCAATCATATCATAGCCCATTTCCGAAAGCGGCAGGGTGATGTTTCCCGTCCCGCAGGCGAGGTCAAGAACCAGCGAACCGTCCGGTACACCGTACTCCCTGAACCGCGCCGCAAGAAAAGCCGCGTATCCAAAGTAGTCGATATGCGAATTCAGCCGGTCGTAATAAGCGGCAAGCGAGGTATATTGGGGGTTCACTTTTTGCGGTCGAGGCGGCGGAGAATCTCGGCGTAGCCGTCGTTGCCGTACTTCAGACAGCGGTTGACGCGGCTTATTGTTGCGGTGCTGAGCCCGGTTTTATCCGAAATATCGGAGTAAATGTAGTTGTTGTTGAGCATACGCGCCGCCGTGAGACGTTTTGCCATCTCGCGAAGCTCCGAGACAGTGCAGAGATCCTCGAAAAATGCGTAGCACTCGTCAATGTTGTTCAGCGAAAGAACAGCTCTGAATAAATTGTCTGTCTGCTCGTCCCTTATCTTGTCTGACATGAATTTTCCTCCGTTTTCCGCGTGTCAGTGTCGAATGGTTATGAATGCGGCGGACAAAGAACCCTCCGCCGCGCTTTATTACATTATAACACTGAAATCATCTCTTGTCAAGGTCGGACGGTGCAGAATTCACGGCACGCGCCTTGACAATCTTTCCGCGATATGTTATACTTGTCGGGAGAAACAGAAACGGGATGTGTGCGGAATGTCAGTGAACGTCAGGCTAAAAATCAAGGCGACCGTTACCGACCTTGAACTTGCGGCAAAGTATATGCACGCGGTCAGGGACGGCTTTTTCACGGCGGACGACGGCAAAAAGCACAGTCAGTCCGAGATCGATTCCATATGCAGTGATATCATCGAATACACCGCGTGGGGCGAATATACCGAATCGGACGGGATGTGCGTCATAAGGTATAAGGAAAGCCCGGATATCGGAGTTGACAACTGCCGCACCGCGCTTATCTTCTCGCCGGAGGACAGAAATTCTCTCATCATGAACCGCGACGGAGACATTTCAACCGCCTGCCGGTTCGATATGAAGGAAAAACGGCAGTACTGCCGCTACGAAACTCCTGTCATGCCGGTGGAATTCACCGTCAACACAAGAAAGGTTCACAACACCGTAAACCGCGACGGCGGCGCGATACTCCTTGATTACAACATCGAGGTGCGCGGAATCAATATCGAGCGGAACCGTCTGTTCATCGAGGTCATGCGATATGACGGCAAGTGAATTCAGAAACGAGCTTAAGCACCTCTCCGGCGGATACCTGTTCTGCGGGGAGGAGGACTACCTCATGCGTCACTATCTTGCCGCCGCCCGCGATTCCGTCGTGGCAAAGGACGATATTTTCAACCGGATAATAATCACCTCCGACAACTATTCGCCGGATGTCCTCATGTCCGCGCTGGAATCGCTTCCCGTGATGAGCGACAGAAAATTCATCGAGATCTCCGGACTTCCGCTCGGCGACATGAAGGAGCAGGACACCGATGACCTCTGCGATATCCTGTCCCGGCTTCCGGAGTACGAATACAATATCCTGATAATATATGCCGACGCCGACAATTTCGACCCCGGAACGGCAAAGACACCGTCAAAGCTGTTCAAAAAGCTTCCGCCGGCGGTAAAACCGGTGATGTTTCCGAGGGAGACTCCGGCAAGGCTTGCGTCATGGACGGCAAAACACTTTGCCGCGGGACTGATAGTCGCGCCTCCGGATGCCGTGAACCGGCTTATCTCAAGGTGCGGATGCGATATGTCGGTGCTTGCCTCCGAGATAGACAAACTGACATATTATCTGAAATCTGTGGGAAGGGAAAAGCTGACCGAGGCGGACGTTGACCTTGTCTCATCGGAGTCGCGCGAGATCGCCGCATTCGATTTCGCAAACGCGATCCTTGACGGAAACGCCGGCAGGGCGCTTTCGATCCTTTCGGAACTGCGGCTGAGAAAGGAAAAACCGGAGATAATACTGAGCGGAATTACCCGCGTCATCTGCGATCTCTGCGCGGTGAAGGCACTGCTTGAATCCGGCGCTTCTTCGCAGACGGTTGCACAGAGGCTGAAAATGCACTCGTACAAGGCGGGACTGTACATAAAAAGCGCATCAAGAACCGACTCCGCAAAGCTGAGAAGGCTTGCATCGATCTGTTACGACGCCGATATAAGGATAAAAACCACTCCGCTTGACAGCTACGGTGTGCTTGACAGGCTGACGGTAGAGGCTTCGATGAGGGGATAACAAAGGATATACCATGCAAAAAATCAAATTCAGCCGGACGGAACTGAAAAACCGCGCGGCAACGGCACTGCTTACCGCCGCGCCGCTGTCGGTCATGCTTCTTTCGGCAATCTACAATCTGGCTTTCGGGAGCTTCGGCTACGACATAACATCCGGGATCCCGGTTTTGCTTTCCTGCCTGACGGTTATAGCGCTGATCGCCGGAACGGTGCTTGCGGCGGTGTATAAAAAGCGCTTTCCGGCGGTGTTTTTCGCACTGCTGTTTCTGATGTGCTTCATATGCTATGCCTGCTTCTGCGCCTCAGGAACAACGGATATTTACGCCGACGGCTTTTTCGAGGCGCTGATGCTCATTCTCTCGGTGCCGGTGTGGTCGTATATGCCGCTTGCCGCCGCGATTACGTCGCAGACCGCAGCTCCGGCTATGATAATAACCGGAGTCATCGCGCTGTCAAACGTCGGTGTCGCACTGTGGCTGACGCTTTCCGGGCGGAAGGAAAACAATGTCTGACAGGATAAAGGTCGACCGGCCGGTGATCGTTGAGGGCAGATACGACAAGATCCGCATAGCCTCGCTTATCGAAGGCACGGTCATAACCACCGACGGCTTCGGAGTCTTTAAAAACAGTGAAAAGAAGGCACTGATCAGGCGTCTTGCATCCGAGCGCGGAGTGATAATTCTTACCGACAGCGACGGCGGCGGGCTTGTGATACGCAGCTACCTGAATTCCGTCCTGCCGAAGGATAAGATCATCAACCTCTATATCCCTGCCGTTAAGGGGCGGGAGAAGCGAAAGAAAGAGGACTCGAAGGAAGGGCTTCTCGGCGTCGAGGGGATCGACTGCGATACCCTCCGCTCGGTGCTTGCGCCGTTTTCCTCCGATAAACCGGTGATCCGCGGCGGTGTGACAAAAGCGGATTTCTACCGCGACGGACTTTCCGGCAGAGAGGGAAGCGCAGAGAAACGCAAAAAGCTCTGCCGCACAGCCGGACTTCCGGAAAATATCGGCGCAAATGCCCTGCTTGAGGCGGTGAATCTCCTCTATGACCGCGCCGGCTACGAAAAACTGCTTGCTTCAGTCGATTCATAACATAAGACGCGTTTTCCGCTGTCCTGATCAATAATTATAAACCCATTTTTCAAAAGTTTTTGAAAGGTGTCGGAAAACTTTTTTCAAAAAGTTTTCTGACGGAAAAAATAAGTGAAACCCGGTAACTATTTCAGACATATCAGAATTGCTGTTAAGACCCTGATATTCAGATGTATTGAGCTTGCAAAGAAGTATCGCGAGATCATTGTTTACGTGATCTTCGGCGGACTTACAACCGCAGTTGATTTCGGCTCGTATACTGTTTTGAGCAAGCTGTTTCATATAAACGACTCGGTATCAAATGTAATCAGCTGGTTTGCCGCCGTTATTTTTGCCTATATCACGAATAAGCTGTTCGTGTTTGAGTCAAAGGGCAAGGGCGTCGGAAAACTGCTTTACGAATTCGGCACTTTTTTCGCCGCAAGAGCCTTCACCGGCGTCGTTTATACCGGCGGCTTCGCGCTTATGACCGGTGTGTGGGGCGTCAACGACTACCTGTCAAAGGCACTTCTGTCGGTATTCAATATTGTCGTCAACTATATTTTCTCAAAGCTCGTCACCTTCCGTAAGAAGAGCACTTCCGAAAAAGCACCCGCCGGAAAGCAGGAAAAACTCCGTATGCCGGAGGTCAGAAACGGCGGTATCATCATCGGCGGCGTTGCCGAAGAGAAAAAATCCGATGAATCCGATGCCGGAAACGGAGAATCCGACACCGGCGGGGAATGACACAATCACCTGCCGCGCATATACTTTCATTGAGGGACCGCAAGGTCTCCCAAGGAGGTTTATCAAGTGGCAACATTCTATAATCAGGCAATTCTGTCCTATAACAACAGCGTAACAAACTCAAACATCGTGACCGGAGAGCTTCTTGAGGTGCTTACCGCGGCAAAAAACGCGGTGCAGGGAAGCTACCGCGTCGGCGACGACGTGACGTATGTGATAAGCATAGTCAACTCCGGTGCAATTGCGTACACGGGGCTGACCGTGACCGACGATCTCGGAACAAATGCTTTCGGAGAGAGAAACGTGACTCCGCTTGCCTATTCCGACGGCTCGGTGAAATACTATATAAACGGCGTTCTTCAGGCAGCGCCGACAGTTACGGCGGGACCTCCGCTTGTCTTTACCGGAATTAATGTCCCGGCAAACGGCAGCACGCTGATCGTCTACACCGCAAGGGTGAATGAATACGCGCCCCTTGCGACAGGAGGAACCGTCACAAATACCGCGACGGTAAACGGAGGCGGACTTTCGGCGGCAGTAACGGCAACAGCGACGCTCCCGGTTGAAACGGCACCTCAGTTGACTGTTACAAAGTCGGTCAACCCGACCTCGGTCGTTGAGAACGGTGAGCTGACTTACACCTTCGTGATACAGAATCTCGGCAATACAGAGGCCGGGGCAGGGGATAATGCCGTCCTGACGGACAAATTCGATCCTGTTCTGAACATCACGTCGGTTACCTACAACGGCACGGCGTGGACATCTCCGACACAGTACACTTACGACGCTTCAACCGGTGCTTTTGCAACCGTTGCCGGAGCAATTACCGTTCCGGCGGCGACCTATACGCAGAACCCGGACACCGGCGCGTATTCGGTAACTCCCGGAACAGGCACACTTACCGTTACGGGTACCGTCTGAAGCAGCAAAAAATCCCGATCTGTCAAACGGCAGACCGGGATTTTCAGTTTGTCAGCAGGCGATATCAGAAGTCAACTTCGGTATCGTAGTAGCAGCACTTAAGCAGCTTTTCCATCTCTTCCTGAGTCGGGATCCTCGGGTTGGAGCCGGTGCAGGCGTCGCCGATTGCATTCTTTGCGATCTCGGAAAGACGTGCAAGGAACACTTCCTCCGGAACGAATCCGTTCTCGGTCGGATAGCTGTCGGCACCGTAGTGCTTGATGCAGTGCGGTATGTTGAGGTCATCGTTCATGCCGCGGAGGTGTCTGATAAGGAGGGCAACCTTTTCGTCGTCGTTATTGCCGCCGAGCTTCATGAAATCGGCGATTTCGCCGTATCTCTTCTTTGCGGTGGGATCCTTTGCGTTGAACGCGATGACCTTCGGCAGGTACATTGCGTTTGCCGCGCCGTGGATGATGTGTGCGCCGTAGTCGGCAAATGCGGCACCGGTCTTGTGAGCCATCGAGTGAACGATTCCGAGAAGAGCATTGGAGAATGCCATTCCCGCAAGACACTGTGCATTGTGCATGGAGTCGCGGGCAGCCATGTCGCCGTTATAGGACTTGACGAGGTCGCGCTGGATCATCTTTATTGCGTGAAGCGCAAGCGGATCGGTATAGTCGCAGTTTGCGGTGGAGACATATGCCTCGATGGAGTGGGTCATGGCGTCCATACCGGTGTGAGCGACCAGCTTCTTCGGCATGGTCTCGGCGAGATCCGGATCGACGATCGCAACGTCTGGAGTGATCTCAAAGTCGGCGATAGGATACTTGATGCCCTTTGCGTAGTCGGTGATTATGGAGAACGCAGTCACCTCGGTAGCGGTACCGGAGGTGGAGGAAATTGCGCAGAAGTGAGCCTTTTTGCGGAGCTTCGGCAGACCGAATACCTTGCACATATCCTCGAAGGTGACATCGGGATACTCATACTTGATCCACATTGCCTTGGCTGCATCGATAGGCGAACCGCCGCCCATTGCGATGATCCAGTCGGGCTGGAATTCAAGCATCTTCTGTGCGCCGTTCATAACGGTCTCGACGGAAGGGTCGGGTTCGATACCTTCGATAAGAGCGACTTCCATTCCGGCTTCCTTCAGATAAGCCTCGGCTTTGTCAAGAAATCCGAATCTCTTCATAGAGCCGCCGCCCACGCAGATTATCGCGCGCTTGCCTTCAAAAGTTTTCAGAGCCTCGAGAGCTCCTTTTCCGTGATACAGGTCACGGGGGAGAGTAAATCTTGCCATTGTTTTTGTCCTCCTTGAATTTGTTGAACCGCGGGTTCTTCTTGCCCCGTACAGGCATGATTATATACCGCTTTTTTTCGTTTGTCAAGGCTTTTGATAAAATTTTATCGATATTTAAATATTTATTAAAACCAATGTCACAATTTCGCCGGCGTTATTATTGCAGGGATTTTTTTGTACAAAAACCCGTTCACTGAGGTGAAAAATATTGAAAATTTTTCTTCTGTGCTGTATACTGATAACAGCAGAAAAAATTTTCGCGGCGGGTGAGTACTTTTGCTCCGTCGGGACATTAAATATATGAAAGGCGGTCTCTGAATGAACGACAGCGGCGAAAACACCTACCGACGTTTCCTTGGCGGAGACGGCGGGGCAATGAAAGAGCTTATACGGTTATACCGTCCCGGACTTACCTTTTTCGTGTACGGCTTGCTGAAGGATTCAGCCGAGGCGGAGGAGATCGTCGAGGACTGTTTTGTCGAGCTTGTTCTGCATCCGAAGAAATACAATTTCGCCTCGTCGCTGAAAACCTACCTCTTTGCGCTTGCAAGATACAAGACCGCGAACCGTAAAAGATACCTTGCCCGAAGAGCCGCGGATGAGCTTGATGAAACGCTGCCTTCCTCCGACCCGGACATTGTTTCCGGCATTGTGAAAAGCGAGCGTGACGCGGTGCTGTGGCGCTGTATCGGGAGGCTGAACGACGACTATAGGAATGCGCTTTTGCTGTACTATTTTGAGGACATGAGCTGTGACGGGATTGCCGGGGTTATGAAGAAAAACCGGAAGCAGGTGGCAAATCTGCTCAGCCGCGGCAGAGCGGCGCTGAGATCGGAGCTTGAAAAGGAAGGAGTGAGCGGGTTTTATGAAGACTGACGGGGAATTCTATGAAAGCGTCATGAAAAAAAGCCGGAAAAGGGCTGCGGGGAGATTTTACACGGTAATAACGGCAATGCTTGTTGTCTGCACTGTTTCCGCGGCATTCACGTTTCTGCCGGCAAGAGTGAATGATGCCCCGACAGGCGGCGGAATTAATGCTCCGGAAATTAACGGGACGACCTCTGCCGGGGATTCCGAATCCCGACCACAGTGTGCCGACAGCATTTCCCCTCCTGAAGCTGTCCCGCCGGGTGATGCCGCTCTGCCGGATGACGTCGGGAAGGTACCCGCAAATGCCGGAAACAACAATGTGTACAACAGCGGTGCCGAAAACGGAACCGTGCCGGTCAGGGTTCGGCAGAAAAGATTCCTTTCCCTGTTCCTGCCGACGCTGGCTGTCTGCGCGGCGATTGCCTCAGCTGCCTTTGTGCGGTGGAGGAAAATAAACGAAAGGTGAAAAACGGGAACCGGAAGGAGAGAAATGTCGTTTTGTATCCTTGAAACGGTACCGCACCGGATGCCGTGTATTTCAAAAGCCATTGTTTTTTAAATAAAATCAGGCACGAAGCTGCTGAACACCGTTCCGTGCCGGAAACCGAAGGAGGATGTGATCGATGAAGAAATTCGTAGCTGCTGCAATTGTGCTGGCGGTGATGCTGTCATTTGCCGCCTGCCGTGAGAAGGGGGTGATACCGGGCGGAAAAACCGTGACTCCCGGAACGCTGTCACAGTATGACCCGGAAAAGTGCCGAGCCTCGTATGCCGACCGGCTTGTCGCTCAGGCGGTTTATCCGGTCTCACCGCAATACCCGGACGGCACTGTTACCGATAAAGAAGCCGAAGAATGGGGAAAATTCCGCAAAAACCGCATGGATGCAGCGTCGGCGATCGACAGCTCCGCCCTCGGCTCATTTGTGAAGAAAACAGTCCGTGAATATCTGACCTCTGACGACGGCGGAAATCGGGTGTACTCTCCGGTCAGCCTTGAGATCGCGCTCTCGATGCTTGCCGAGATAACCGACGGGCAGACCCGCGCACAGATCCTGTCGCTTCTCGGTGCCGACAGTATTGAGAATGCAAGAAGGCAGGCTGTTTCGATCTGGGACGGCACATACCGCGACGACGGGATCGGCACAACCGTGCTTGCCGATTCGCTGTGGCTGAACGATGGGCTTATGTATAAAAAGCCTGTCCTTGATATCCTTGCCGACAGCTACCGTGCCTCGTCCTTCAGCGGCAAGCCGGGAAGCGCGGAGTATGACAGCGCCCTCCGCGGCTGGCTGACAGAGCAGACAAGGGGTATGCTTGACACCTCCGGAGTAAAACTCGACCCGAGAACCGTGATAGCCCTTGCGCAGACGGTGTACTACAAGGTGTCATGGGAGAATGTTTTCAGAGAAACGGATACCGGAAAGCGTGATTTTGAAGGCACAAAGGGCAGGGCAAGCGTCGATTTCATGAATCGGGATATAGAAAACGGAAGCGTATATTTCGGCGACGGCTGGCAGGCGACGCGACTTGATACCTCTGACGGCGGGGCAATGTGGCTGATACTTCCCGACAAGGGCAGAACAACGGCTGATGTAATCGCTTCCGACGGGATGTTTGATCTTATCTCCGGCAATAAAAACGGCATAGAGAACCGCCGCGCAAAGGTAAGGCTGTCTGTTCCGAAATTCGACGTGAGCTCTCTGACCGACCTGATTCAGGGGCTTATAAATCTCGGTGTGACGGATGTTTTCGGCTCGTCTGCCGATTTCAGTCCGCTCACTGATGTTCCGAATGTCTTTGTCTCCGAAGCAAAACACGCGGCGCGCGTTATGATCGATGAAAAGGGCTGTACCGGTGCCGCATATACGTTGATCATCGCCCAGTTCAACGGAAGGCCTGAGGAGAAAGAAACGATCGATTTCATCCTTGACCGTCAGTTTGTTTTCGCCGTGACTTCCGACAACGGAATCCCGCTGTTTGTCGGAGCGGTCAATGACCTGACTGCGTAACAGCGGCAGAAGCATAAAAAAACTCACTCCGGAGAAATTCCGGGGTGGGTTTTTCAGGTTATGGGTATTTCAGAGCACCTCGATCTTTTCGATAACGACCGGGGTAAGCGGCACATCGTCAAAATATCCGTATCTGCCGGTATCGACCGATGCGATTTTGTCCACGACCCCGATGCCGTCAGTCACCTCGCCGAACGCTGCATACTGTCTGTCAAGGTGCGGAGCATCTGCGTGCATGATGAAGAACTGCGACGATGCGGAGTTCGGATCCATGGTTCTTGCCATCGACAGAACGCCCCTCTTGTGGCGGAGGTCGTTGCCCCTGAAGCCGTTAGCGGCAAATTCGCCCTTTATAGCTTTGGCTTTCTTCTCGCCGAAATCCGGGGTGTAGCCGCCGCCCTGTATCATGAATCCGGGAATGACGCGGTGGAAAATAAGTCCGTCGAAAAATCCGCTCTCTGCAAGCGCAAGAAAATTCTTCACCGTCTCCGGCGCCTTTTCGGGATACAGAACGGCGATCATGTCGCCCATGTCTTTTACTTTTATTCTGATCTTGGGTTGATTCATTTGTGATTTCTCCTTTTCGGTTGGTGTGGGGGTATTATAGCACAGATTTGACAAAACTGCAACAGCAAAAACGTCCGCAGCAGAGGCGGACGCTTTTTTATGCTATTTCACCGCATACTTTTCCCTGAACATCTCATAAGACCGGTTGAAGGCTTCCTCGCCCTTTCCGGATTTTATGCCGCGGATGTATTCGTGGACGTCCATGCTGTCGTGAGAAATTTCGATCAGGCAGCAGGCGATGTTTGAGCAGTGGTCGGAGACTCTTTCAAGGTTGGTAAGCAGGTCGGAGAGGACAAATCCCATCTCGATGGTACATTCGCCGTGCTGAAGGCGGAGAATGTGCTGGGTCTTGAGGTAGTCCTTCAGATAATCGATGACCTGTTCAAGCGGCTCAACGGTGATAGCAAGCTCCAGATCGTTTTTCTCGAAGGCGGAAAGAGCGATGTCAAGTATCTCGTTGACAGCGTCAAACATTGTCTTGAGCTCGGATTTTGCCGTTTCTGAGAAGGTCAGCTTTTTGTCCTTTATCTCCTCTGCCGATTCAAGAATGTTGACGGCGTGGTCGGAAATACGCTCGAAATCGCCGATCATGTGCAGGAGCTTGTTGACCTCGATGCTGTCGTTTTCGGTCAGGTTGAGCGCTGAGACCTTGACAAGATAGGTTCCCAGCTTGTCCTCGTAGGTATCGACCTGATTTTCCTCGTCGCGGATCTCGGCATCGATTTTGTCGGAGTAATTCCACACGCTCTCGATGGATTTTTTCAGCGATGAGACGGCGGTTTCAGCCATAATTACCGCAACCGAATGCGCGCGCTCGATAGCGACCGCGGGGGTGGCAAGGAGACGCTCGTCAAGGAGCTGTACCTCGGCACCCTTTCTGGAATCGGGGACGAGCCTGCACGCCAGTTTTTCAAGAAGGGAGGAGCAGGGCATGAGAATGATGAGAGCAATTATCTTGAATGTTGTATGTATTACCGCAACGCTGAGCGGTGATGCCGCCATGTTGATGAACGCCGGCTTGAATATGCTGACAAGTATATAATAAACCGGCAGGATTATCAGCGTGGCGATGATATTGAAGGACAGGTGAACGACCGCCGCGCGTTTTGCGTTTTTTGATGCGCCTATCGAAGAGATCATGGCGCTGATACAGGTTCCGATGTTCTGTCCCATGATTATCGGAACGGTGGTTGCGCAGGTGATGCTTCCGGTCATTGTCAGTGCCTGAAGAATACCTACAGACGCGGAGGAGGACTGGATTATTGCCGTGAACACGGCGCCGACAATGACGCCGAGAACCGGATTGGCAAAGAGCGTCAGAGTGTTCGTGAATGCCGGGACATCGCCAAGCCCGGAAACAGCCTCCGACATGAACTCCATGCCGAACATGAGGACTGCAAAGCTAAGGATGATGCTGCCGATGTCCTTCCGCCTCTGTTTTTTCGAAAAGCAGAACAGAAGCATACCGGCAAAAGCAAGTATCGGTGTGAAGGTTGCCGGTTTGAAGAGATTGAGGATCGTGCTTGCCCCGTCGCCGGTGATTCCGGTGGTACTGAGAAGCCACGATGTTACGGAGGTGCCAAGATTGGCGCCCATGATAACGCCGGTTGCCTGCCTGAGGGTCATTAGTCCGGAGTTGACAAAACCTACAACCATAACCGTTGTGGCGGAAGACGACTGAATTATTGCCGTTACGCCGAGACCGAGCAGAAAGCCCTTGAATACGTTTGAGGTCATGCTTCCGAGAACCGCCTTAAGACGGCTTCCGGCAAGCTTTTCGAGAGAATTGCCCATTACGCTCATACCGTAAAGGAAGAGCGCAAGCCCCCCGAACAGCGTAAACAAATCGAATACTGACATACTGTTCTGATTATTCCTTTTTCATTTTTCTTTTTCTTTAGACTCTTTTTACACTACCACAGCATATATTATAGCGCCTGTAAAGTAAAAAGAAAGAGAATAATGTTAATTAAAAATGAATGCAAATTGAACAATATGATTGTATTGTGAAAAATATATAGCTGACAACAGGATGCGGCGCGATTATTTATCGATAAGTATTGAAGAGTAAAATCTGTCCGGAATTCCGAAATCGTCCGTTACCGGGTCGCGGAAAAGCCCGCACATCGGAGGGGTGAAGGTGAAGTATATAAACAGTATGATGATGACCGCGACAAGGCTGATGCCGATGATATTCGCCCGTTCTGAATAAAGCGCGGGACATTTCACGAACACGCAGGAAAGATAATATGTGAGCGCCGCCGACACGATAAATACCCCGATGTCGGCTGCAAGATAATTCCGCCCGACGATTCCCGTATAGGTATAGAAAAGCATGACTATTGCCGCAAGTCCGATCATGACTGACAGTGATTTTGCCGCAAAGAATGCCGGCAGGCTCTTTCCGTAAACGAAAAATTCAACGGTAGAGAACGCGACGGCGGGAATAAGAAGCAGCTTGAGATGCTCCCATACGCTCTCGTTCACCGGTGTAAAGGCTCCGATGAGTGTGTTTCCGCCCGACGCGGCAAAGGCAAAGTGAAGAAGGCTTCCCGCGATAACCGTGAAAAGGAACCCGACAAAAGACGTTTTTGCTGCTGTTTTAAATAACTGCATGATTATTATGATCCTCCGTTTTACCTGTTCCCCAGTGGAAAAAGGGTACTTTTTACTTAATTCTACCGTGAAAAGCGGCGCAATATTCCCCGATTGAAGAAAAATTTGCGGAAAACTATTGACAAAACGGGTTTTGGAATGTATAATGACATGGTGAGAATTTGTTTTCTCCTTACTGCCGGTCAGTCCGGCGGTCTTATGTCCATAAGGAGGTGTAAAAATGGAAAAGAACAACGCATCTTATGAAACTCTGTTCGTTGTCGATCTCAGCAAAGGCGAGGAAGCCGTAAAGTCGGTCATCGGGAAGTTCACTTCTCTCATCGCCGATAACGGTACCGTTAACGAGGTCAACGAGTGGGGCAAGCGCAGACTTGCTTACCCGATCAACGACATGAATGAAGGTTACTATGTGCTTGTGAAATTCACTTCGAAAACTGACTTCCCGTCAGAGCTCGAGCGTATTTTCAACATAACCGACGGAATCATGCGTTCCATCGTTGTGGCACAGGAAGCATAACCGCAGGGAGGTGTATAGGTTTTGGCTAATTTCAATTTCAACAAAGCGATACTCGGAGGCCGTCTGACTGCCGATCCGGAGCTCAAGCAGACGCAGAGCGGCGTTCCTGTGTGCTCCTTCACTGTTGCAGTGAGCAGACGGTTTCAGTCAAAGAACAATACCGATCAGTCTCAGCCGCAGGCGGATTTCATAAATGTTGTCTCATGGAGACAGCAGGCTGAATTCGTTTCGCGTTACTTCAGGAAAGGCAGTTCCATCTGCGTTGTCGGTCAGATTCAGACAAGAACATGGACAGACAATCAGAATCAGAAAAGATATGCCACCGAAGTTGTTGCCGACGAGGTCATGTTCGTTGATGCAAAGGGCGAAGGTCCTTCCGTAGGTCAGCAGAGCAATGCTTCAGCTTATACTCCCGACAGTTACGCATCGTCATTCTCTTCACAGCAGGACGCTGCGCCGAAGTTTGAGGAAATGTCAAACGACGACGATCTGCCGTTCTGATTTCACCCGGCGATTTCCGCCTGTCGGAGCGGACGGATGCAAGCCGGAAACAATTCTTTCAGGAGGTTTATGAGATGGATAAGGAAAATAACGCTGCCCCCGCAGCAGCAGCTGCTCAGCCCCAGCAGAAGCCCCTTCGTCAGGGCAACAGACGCCGTAAAAAGGTCTGCGCTTTCTGCGCCGCTAAGATCGAGCACGTCGATTATAAGGATATAGCAAGACTCAGCAAGTGCATCAGCGAGCGCGCAAAGATTCTTCCCAGAAGAATCAACGGAACCTGCGCACTTCACCAGCGTCAGCTTACAGTTGCCGTAAAGATGGCACGCCATATGGCTCTTCTGCCCTACATCAGCGACTGATCAATTCAACAAAATGCTCCGTCAGAAACGACGGGGCATTTTTAATTGAATGTGGTTGAAGCGCGCAAAAAGGCACTAAACACCTGTAATCAACCGCAAACTCAGGGTGCTTCTGCGTGTAATGTGTGCGAAACCCTGTAAAAATTATTATTTATTGCTTTATAATGGTTATCATATTTCCGAACTGGACATAATATATTATCAAATGCTTTGAAAGGAACGGTTTAATTCCGATACTTAAGTAATGCAATGCTATTTACGATACCGGAAGGCGATTATTATAGCAGTCATTTCCGTGCTTGCACTTTTGCTCTTTTCATCCTGCACGGCGAAGAAAGCTGTCGATGCGGAAGTGTTTCCGACAGCAACGCCGGACTCAGGTTCGACTGCAGACACACCGATCGCCAATGACCGGTTCGGTGACGATTTCGTCATCGACATTGAAAAACCCGATATCCGGGGAGATAAGGACGATCCTGACGACCCGTCGGACGATCAGAATCAGCCCGGAGACGATTCCGGAACGTCCGGAACCGACGTTGATTCCGATATAATGAGTGACTACACCGGAACCGATACAGTTGTCGGGGAGGATGAAACCGACAACGACACTTCCGGCGATATTCCGCCGAACGAAAATCCCGACGTTGATCCGGGGGATATCATCGGAGGAGGTCAGAACACCGGAGCCATAAAGCTCTATGATGTTCCGCTTTCTGCTGCAAAGCAGAGCTATGCCATGCAGATGGCGGAGGAGTTCGGCATCCCCGTCGAGCTTATCTACGGTGTCATGTACGTTGAATCAAGATATCACGAGACATCCGTGTCGCGCAACGGCAAGTGCATCGGAATTATGCAGATCGCTTCCGGCCATCTGACTAAGCTGAATAAGATGTTCGGCATAACCGACCTTCATGATTACCTTCAGAATGTCAAGGCAGGGGCATATTATCTCTCGTATTTCTATAAGAAATATAACGGTGATATAAACAAGACCCTCATGTGCTACCATTACGGTGAGGGCGGTGCGCACGTTCAGTGGCGCAAGGGCAATACCGAGGACGCGTATTGCCGCAAGGTTGCCGGTGAGATGAAGCGTATCCTTGCAGCAGGCTGACCGGCACAAAAAATATGAGAACATTTTCGCCCTTTCCCGAAAATCGGGGAAGGGCGAATTTATATATTCGGCAAAAAACCCGGACAGCGCCGTCCGGGTTTTTGTTAAATTACTTTCTCTTTTTCTTTACGATATCCCAAAGATCGATGAAATCGTCGTCGGAGATTTCGTCGTCGCTGTCATCGGAGACTTCGGGAGCCTTTTCCTGCTTGGTTTCGGTCTTGGCAGAGGGTATGTTGGCTTCCTTCTTGACTTCCTTCTTTGTGTCCTTTTTGTCGCCGTCGAAGCCGGTTGCGACAACGGTAATCGACATGGTATCCTCAAGAGTATCATCAAGAGCAATACCCCAGATGACCTTTGCATCGGGATGAGCTTCCTCCGAGATAAGCGCAGACGCCGTCTCGATCTCTTCCAGTCCGATATCGGCGGAAGCCGTGATGTTGATGATAAGTCCCCTTGCACCGGCGATGGAGGTCTCAAGCAGCGGGCTGGAGATCGCGAGCTTTGCAGCTTCCGTGGTCTTGTCCTTGCCTGTTGCGGTTCCGACACCCATATGAGCCGATCCCGCGTTCTTCATTACCGCGGTTACGTCGGCAAAGTCGAGGTTGACGATTCCGTAGCCGTTGATAAGGTCGGAAATGCTCTGGACACCGCGGCGGAGAACATTGTCTGCCTCAGCGAATGCGTTTGCGAATGTGATCCTTGTCTCGGAGAGCTGCTTCAGTCTTTCGTTGGGGATGACGATAAGCGAATCGACAGTGTCACGGAAGACCTCTATACCTTTTTCAGCCGCATCCATTCTTCTTCTGCCTTCAAAGGCAAAGGGCTTGGTAACGATACCGACAGTGAGGATTCCCATGTCACGCGCCAGCTTTGCCACGATGGGAGCGGCTCCGGTTCCGGTTCCTCCGCCCATACCCGCGGTGATGAACACCATGTCAGCGCCCTTGAGAGCGGCACTGATCTCTTCCTGGCTTTCCTCGGCGGCTCTTGCACCGTTTTCGGGATTGCCGCCGGCACCCATTCCTTTTGCGGACTTTTCGCCGATGGCTATCTTTTTGGGGGCTGCCGAACGCATGAGAGCCTGCTTTTCGGTATTAATAGCAATGAACTCGACGTCCTTGATGTTGGTTTCTATCATACGGTTGACGGCATTGGATCCGCCTCCGCCGACGCCAACGACCTTTATCTTAACGTTGCTATCGTAATTCTCTTCGTAATCGATTGCCATTTATGTATCCTCCTGAACTTGAATAGACATTGTTTTTATTATATTTACATGAAAATCAGCTTTGCGCGGATATACACTAATAATGATAATATTTTTCGGCTGACTATGCAATAGTTTTTTAAAAAGTTAACGCTATATTAACAATTTTATCTCTCGGGGAAAACGAAAGGCTCCGTCTGCTTAAGCACTATCACCGAGGTAAGATATTCCACGTCAACTGACGCGATGGTGGTTGAGTCGAATGCCGTTTCTATGACCTTTGTGACAAATCTGACCTTTGCCTCAAGGTTGTCCGACGTGCCGAGATTGATTTTGTATTTCCCGCCCGACGAATAAACGGTGAGCCGGTATCTGTCGGAGGCATCGATCGAGTCGATGCTTTCGGAAAAGAAGCTGTAGCCTTTGATTTCCGAAAGGAAAGAGACAAAATAGCCGTAATCCGCTGTTCTGACAAAGCTGACATTGCTTCCGGCAACCGCAGATCTGACCGGCGGCAGCTTTATATAGGTGACCCCGAGCTCCTGCACGTCGATCTCCTCTCTCATGTCGAACCTTGATATGACGCGGAGACTCGGCGACAGAATGAACCATTCGCCGTAAATGTCGGTAAACCACGCCGGCGAATCCTCTTCGACGGTGATTATCAGCGTGGAGGGAAGCACCCGCCTGAAGCTGACGCTGCGGATGTACGGGTAGTCGCTCTGCAGCTTTGTCCGGAGCGAGGCAAGATCAATGCCGAACAGGTTTTCGCTGCCCTCGAAGCCGCAGGAAGCGATGATCTCGTCAGAGGTGTACTTTCCGTTGCCCCTGACCTCAACGTGCTTTAAACCGAAGAAAAAGACCACACACACGGTTCCGACAACGGCACAGAGCAGAAGCGAGACAAACAGATAAAAAATTTTGCGGCGGAATTCCTTGTGACGGTTTTTTGATCTCAGGCGTTCGAAGGAGTCTTTATTGACAAGCTCCGCATTGTTGAGACCGCCGTTTGGTTCCGCATTGATATCGGCGCTGTTCATTTTTAAGCGGCGCAGAATGCGCGAACCCCCGTAAAGAATTCAGCCGTCCGGCGGCATATAAACAGTATATCACATTTTTTTCGATTTGACAAGATTTTTTATCTCGTTATATATCAAAAAATCAGCATTTCTGATGGCAAAACGTCCGAAATTCTCCGAAAGCACCCTTCTTTTTTCCCTGTCGGTGAGAAGAGCATCGGTTTCGCGGGCAAGAACGCCGGCGGAAAGATCCTTTTCCCCGATCATGACTGCGGCACCCGCATCGGCGAGGACCTTTGCGTTTTTGTACTGGTGGTTGTCGGTGACGTTCGGGGAAGGGATGAGTATCGCCGGCTTTCCGAGGGCGGCAAGCTCCGATATCGTCATTGCCCCTGCGCGGTTTATCACAACATCTGCGGCGGCAAGGCGCACCGGCATATCGTAGATGTAATCGACAAGCTCAAGATTCGGGTACCTGTCAAGTCCGAGACGGTCGAATTCCTTCCTTGCCTCCGGGTAATTCGCGACCCCGCACTGGTGCAGATGGTGTATCTCCGGGTGCTTTGAGGAGTATTCGGCCATCATTTCGAGCACGGCGGAGTTTATCTTCCCGGCGCCGAGGCTTCCGCCGCAGGACAGCACCGAGAAGCGGTATTTTCCCTCAAATCCGAGCTTTCTGCGCGCCTCGCCGTGCGTTATTTCGGCAAAGCCGTTTTTCAGCGGGTTTCCTACGTGAACGATTTTCCGGCACTTCTTTATCTGCGAAGCCGTCTGTTCAAAGTTTGTGAATACAATATCGACGTGAGGCGCAAGCAGCTTTACCGCGACCCCGGCAAGAGCGTTTGACTCGTGAAGGGCAGTCGGTATTCCCATCTCGGAGGCTGCCTTTATAAGCGGCCAGCAGACATATCCCCCGGTGCCTATGCAGACATCGGGGCGGAAGTGTCTTATCAGCTTTTTTGCCTTTCCGACAGAGGTTATCATCATGCCGAGCGTGCGGAGGTTTGAGGGCGAAAGAGAGCGCTTCAGTCCCCTCATGTCGATATGATACAGCCTGAAGCCCTCCTTCGGGACAAGGCGGTTTTCCATTCCGCGCGGTGTCCCGACGAAGGCTATCTCGGAATCGGGTTCGTTTTTCAGTATTGTTTTCGCAATTGCGATCGCGGGATTAATATGTCCGCCGGTCCCGCCTCCGGTCATGAGTACTCTCATATTGCCGCCTTTCGTTTATGCGTCAGAGTGTGTTTTTCTGATACGAGTAGCGCGATATCGCAAGGATTATTCCCATCTCGGCAAGCTGGACGAGAAGCGCCGTACCTCCGTAGCTGAAGAAGGGAAGGCTGATCCCGGTGTTCGGAATGGTATTCGTGACAACGGCGATGTTCAGTATCGCCTGAAGCGCGACCTTGCTTGTTAGTCCGATGACGACGAGGGAGGAGAAGGTATCGGGAGCCTTGAGCGCTATAACGAAGCCTCTCCAGACAAGGAGCATGAAAAGAACAATAACGAACAGCGAGCCGGCAAAACCGAGCTCCTCTGCAATTATCGAGAAAACAAAGTCATTCTGCGGCTGAGAGACGTACAGATGCTTCTGCCGGCTGTTTCCGAGCCCGACCCCGAAAAGACCGCCGGAGCCGACGGCGTAAAGCCCCTGAAGCGTCTGCCATATCTTGCCCGTCGGAGAATAGTTCTCCGGATGGAGCCACATATCCACGCGTTCGCGCGCATACGGAACGGTAAAAATAGCCGGAATTATCACAAGAGCCGCGCCGATGCCCGCGCCGATGAACCAGCCCTTTCTCGCGCCGCCGGCGAAAATGACCACCATTCCGATAAGAAAGACGATTATCGTACCGGAGAAGTGCTTTTCAAGCGCGATAAGCCCGCAGGCAATGCCGACGACGATTGTCGGTATGAACATTCCGTAAAGCGACGACTGCCAGAAGTTGCGGTAGTTCGTGATCCTGTCCTGATTCCGCGCAACGTACAGCGCAAGCAGCAATACGATCGCCGTTTTCATAAACTCGGAAGGCTGGATGGTTATAGGACCGACGCCGATCCAGCGCTGCGCAACGCCGCTTGCAACGCCCTTTACAAGGACGAGGACAAGCAGGATACATACGATAATAAATGCCGGAACCGTTGCTTTCCGCATCCAGCGGTAATCAAAACGCATTATGACGAGCATTGCGGCAAAACCGCCGAGGGCGAATATTGCCTGACGCCTTACATAGTGGAAGCTGTCGCCGTAGCGGCTGAAGGAGTAGGCATAGCTTGCCGAAAAGTCCATGACAAGCCCGAAAAGCGTGAGAACGATGACAAGAATGAGCAGAATCCGGTCATAGCTGCCCTTAACACGGACGATATCGGTCGGCTTTATGAAGTCGTTCTTGCGCGTCTTCTTTTTCGGCTTCGGGGCTTCCTGAACCGGAGGTGCCTCCGGGACAATGCCTTTTGCGTAGTCGGCTTTGTTGTAGCGGATTCTGTCGGTATCGCCTGATGTCTGCTCCGGAATGCGCGGAGGCTCCGGCGGGCGCCTGACCGTCTTTTTTCTCGCTTCCTCGCGGGACATTGACGAGCGTCTTACCCTGTAACCGCTCTTCTGGTTATTGTCTTTGTTATTGTTCATTACAATATCCCGTGGCTCCGTGCGGGAGCATCCTTTTCATCGTAAATTTTATCTGTCAGCTCGGCAGAGAAGGCATTATGTCCAAAAACAGCGCGGCGGCGCAGAGAAGGAGTGTAACGGCAGAGAATACCGCAACGATCTTTATCTCCCCCCACCCGCATTTTTCGAAATGATGGTGTATCGGCGCCATTCTGAAGAACCGTTTGCCGTGGGTCAGCTTGAAATAGACTACTTGAATTATGTCGGATATCGCCTCAAGCACATACATGAACCCGGCGACGAGGATTATCAGCGGATTTTTTGCCATGAACGCCATTCCGACGGCAAGCCCGCCGAGGAACAGCGAGCCGGTGTCGCCCATGAATACCCTTGCCGGGTGGAAATTGTACACAAGAAAACCGAGACAGCACCCGAGCGTTGCTCCCGAGAACATCGCAAGAGGAAGATTCCCCGTGAAGAAAGCCGTAAACGAGAAAAACACGGCAACGACCGCAGTCTCGCTTGATGTAAGCCCGTCTATTCCGTCGGAGAGATTTACGCTGTTGACGACGCCGGTGAGAAGTATCAGCGCAATCGGATAATAAACTATCCCAAGCTCAATCGACTTATGTATGAACGGCAGGTACATTTCGGTTGTGATCGCACCGCTCCATTTCATAAAGAAGAGATATGCGGAGCAGAGCACAAGCTGAAGCAGGTATTTCTGCCACGCGAGAAGCCCTTCGTTTTTGCCCTTTGAGAACTTTGTTCTGTCGTCGATCATTCCGATCACCCCGTTTCCGAGGGCGAAAAGACCGGTAAGCACGGCGGGAACTATGTTCAGCGTTTCTCCCATGTTCGCACAGGCGAAGGCAATAACCGGGATTATCGTCACAAAAAAAGCGGCGATGAAGGACAGACCGCCCATTGTCGGCGTTCCCTCCTTGGATTTGTGCCAGCGGGGACCGATGTCGAGGATCTTCTGACCCATTTTCTTGCTTTTCAGCACCGGTATGAGGTGGCGCAGGTTCAGCGCGGTCAGAACCAGCGTGAGGACTGCGGATATTACGTAATACAGTGTCATTTTCAGTCTGTCCTTTCGTTGCCGTTATTTTCCGAGCAGTATGTCAGCCACCCGTTCCATATGTATCGAACGGCTTGCTTTGATAAGTATGCAGTCTCCGGGGCGGGTATGCTCCTTCACAGCCTCCGATATCGCTGCCGGGTCGGAAATATCGGTAAACGAGAATACGCAGCTTTCGTTCATCCCGTCCCTGACCGCCTCCTCCGCCGCAAGCGACGCGTCCTTTCCGAATGCAAAGAACAGATCGCAGCCGAGAGATGCGGCAAAGCTGCCGACAGAGCGGTGAAGCTCCTCCGACCGGTTTCCGAGCTCAAGCACGTTTCCGATGACCGCAACTGTCCTTCCGCCGGTTTTTCCGGCAAGCTCCTTTGTCACCGAAAGGGAAGCCCTTATCGATTCCGGGCTTGCGTTGTAGTAGTCAAGGATATATGTGATACCCTCGTGTTCCGTTATGTTCTGACGCATTCCGACAGCCTCGAAAGCCGCAAGTCCGCGCCTTATTCCTTCGTCGGAAATGCCGGCATAATACCCGCAGGCAACGGCGAACATCGCGTCAAGAACGGTGTGTTCTCCGAGCGTGGGGATAAGGCAGTCCTTTATCACCCTGTCCGGGCAGACGGCGCTGAACATCATCCCGCCGGAGGTATAGCAGATATTTGCTGCCCGGAATTCCGCCTCCGGGTTTTTCAGCGCACAGTATACCGCTCCCGGGATGCGGGAGAGAAGCGGCTCGTCTCCGTCAAGGATCAGCCTCCCCCCGGGCTTCAGTCCCTCGGCGATCTCCAGCTTTGCATCGCGTATAGCTTCTCTTGAGCCGAGAAATTCTATGTGTGCCGTTCCGATATTCGTGATGACAGCAATGTCGGGGCGGACTATGCCGGTGAGATATGAGATCTCACCCTTTGCGCTCATTCCCATCTCAAGCACCGAGGCGCGGAAGCTGCCGTCGAGCTTCATGACGGAGAGGGGAAGTCCGAGCTCGTTGTTGAAGTTCCCCTCGGTGCGGTGTGTCTTCATTTCCTGAGAAAGAACGCCGTATATGAACTGTCTTGTCGTGGTCTTGCCGACGCTTCCGGTGACGGCAACTGTCAGAACATCAAGCTCTGCCTTGTGTGCCTCGGCCAGCTTACCGAGCGCGGCAACGGTATCCGGGACAAGTATCGCGGAGCAGCCTTCCGGAAGGTTACCGGCGGCATCCGGGTCGGAGATAAGAACTGCCGAAGCGCCTGCATCAGCCGCGCCGGATACGAATCTGTGACCGTCGGTGTTTTCTCCTTTGACGGCAACGAAAAGGTCTCCGGGGTTTATCGTCCGCGTGTCTATCGAGATCCCGGTTATCTTTTTTCCGGAGCTTCTTATCAGTTCTCCTCCGGCAGCCGCGGCTGCGTTTTCCGGGGTTATTCCTGTTGTGAGGTCAAGCTGTGTCATGACATTTCCTGATTTCTTCTGTTATTGTTACGGTCAGAATTCACCGTGCAGGCGCAGATATTCCGCGCAGGCATTCTGTGCTGTTTCTTTTTCGGAGAAGGGGTGAATTCCGTCCGGCATTATTTCGTATTCCTCATGACCCTTTCCGCAGAGCAGGATCATATCGCCCTTCCGTGCGGTCGCGATCGCATAGTATATTGCTTCCTTCCGGTCGGGAATGACGGTATAGGAGCCTTCCGAGGTGATCCCGGACAGGATCTCCGAGATTATGTCCTCGGTTCTTTCGCTCCGGCTGTTGTCTGCGGTGATTATCGCAAAATCCGAAAGCCTGGCGGCAACCGCCCCCATCGCCGGACGCTTTGTGCGGTCACGGTCTCCGCCGCATCCGAAGAGAACGACGATCCTGCCGTTTCCGGAAAACTGCCTGACGGTGAGAAGGATGTTCTCAAGCGCATCCGGCGTATGGGCAAAGTCGATGTAAACCGCAAAGTCGTTTGTGGGCAGGCGCACCCGCTCAAGCCGCCCCCTGACGCCCGAAAAGCCGCATACCGCTCCGCGTATCACCTCCGGGGATATACCCTCGGAAAGTGCGGCAGCGGCTGCCTCCATTGTGTTCATCACGTTGAAAAGTCCGGGGATACCGGAGCGAATCTTGAATACAAGGTCGGTGGTCATAAGGTCGTATCTTATGCCGTACACGCCGCAGTTCGTTATGTTTTTTGCGTAAAAGTCGGTGTCGCTCCGTTTTACCGAGCAGAGCAGAGGAGAGTGTGATCTTTCCGCCATGTACTGCGAACGGCAGTCGTCGGCATTTATCACCGCCCTGTCCGATGAGGCGAACAGCTTTGCCTTTGCACCGGCATAGTGCTCCATGTCGCCGTGAAAATCGAGATGCTCCGGCGTCAGGTTTGTGAATATCCCGCAGGCAAACCTTATCGGAGTCAGCTTACCGAGCGCCAGCGCATGGGACGACGCCTCCATAAAGACATACTGCGTTCCGGAATCGGCAAACGAACGGAGAGCCGGGTAAAGCACTGCCGGGTCAGGTGTAGTCAGCCTTCCGGTAAGTGTACCCACCGTGCGGCAGGAATACCCGGCGGCCTGAAAGATCGCGTCGAGAAGCGAAACAACGGTGGTTTTTCCGTTCGTGCCGGTCACGGCAAAGATCTTCATGTCCTTCCACGGGTCGCCGAAGAAGCGCGAGGTTATGACAGCCTCCGCCTCCCGCGTGTCGGCATAAACCGCAAACGGCATTCCGGCGGATGTCAGCCTTTCCTCCGCCTCCGGGTGCGACTGCGAGATAACAAATGCCGCCGCACCGCGCGATGCGGCTTCATCGATGAACGAATGACCGTCGCTGTGCATTCCTTCAATGCAGACGAAAAGACATCCCGGCGCGGCTTTTTCCGAATCGGAGGCTATCCCTCCGATATCCGGGTCGGACGGGAGGGACAGCCTTGTTTTTTCTGATACGAGTTCTGAAAACTTCATGGTACAAATATCTCCGGACAATGAATTTTAGCTTCAACATCCGTGATATTTGCATTCCGGTATTTTTGTTCCGTGAAAAGCCCTTTCAGGCGGTTCCGTCGAGATATCTGACGGTGATTTTGACAACCGTTCCCTTTGAGGAAAGAGTATTTGCCGCGACCGACTGTGAAACGACGTAAGCCTCGGTTGACGAGGAGGAAACCATTGCGCCGTCGATTATTACGTTGAATCCCCTGTTGGTGAGCAGCTTGTTGGCGGCAGAAACGGTTTTTCCGGTGACATCGGGAACGCGGATGTCCGATTCCGGGGTGGTGTCTCCGGTGTAAAGGAAGACCTTTCCTTCGTTTTTGATGATTTCCGCGCCTTTTGCGGGGATCTGATACTTCACTACCTCACCGGTCCCGATGACTTCATAGTTGATCTTCAGGTTTTTGAAAACCTTTACGGCGTCTGCCGTAGGCCATCCGGTGACGTTTCTGACCGTTGTCTTGAGTTTTGCGAATTCTTTCTCGGTATACTGCGGCGCTATGCCGATATAGGGAAGCACCTCACTGAGAAGATTTGCAACATACGGAGCGGCAACATACGCGCCGTACTTGTTTTTGATCATCGGGGTATCGACAACGATTATCGCCGCGATCTGAGGGTCATCTGCGGGAGCGTACGCAACCGTGGAACCGACGCGGTAGGAGTAGTTTCCGTCGGGGTCGGCAAGGTCACGTACCTCGGAGGTGCCTGTCTTTGCCGCGATCTTGTAGCCCGCGACATACGTGTTCTTTGCGCCACCGTCTCCGGAAACCCCGCGCTCAAGCACGCCGCTTATCGTCCTGCAGACATCGGTGCTTACCACTTGACGCTTTGCGTCCGTCTCACGCTGCATGAGAATGTTTCCGTCGTCGTCGATTATCTGGCTGACGACATACGGGGTCAGCAGATATCCGCCGTTTGCAACGGTTGATATTGCAGTCAGCTGCATAAGCGGAGTGACCTTGAAGGTCTGACCGAACGAGTAGACTGCAAGGGAGACCGGTCCGAAGTTGTTGAACGATGAATATATGGATTTTGCCTCGCCGGGAAGGTCGATCCCGGTAAGCCCGGTATAGCCGAATGCCTGAAAATAGTTATAGAATCTCTGCTGTCCGATCCTGAGTCCGACCGTCATGAGTATCGGGTTGCAGGACTGCTGAAGCCCTCTTTCGAATGTGACGGAGCCGTGCCCGGAGAGCTTGTGGCAGTGTATCGCCTGAGAATAGCCCTCGACATAGAATTTGCCGGAGCAGAACATCTTTTCGTCAAGCGAGACAAGTCCTTCCTCAAGCGCCATTGCGGTGGTTATCACCTTGAAGGTCGAGCCCGGCTCATAAAGCTCCGAGACAGCCTTGTTTCTCCACAGCTTGTAGAGAAGCTCGGTCTGATACGAGGCATATTCCTTTGAATCGGGCGCAAAGCCGCTCTCTTCCAGCTTTTTAACCGAATCTTCGTCAAGCGTGAACGGAGAGTTCAGGTCAAAGGTCGGGTAGGTCGCCATTGCAAGGACAGCGCCGGTGTTGACGTCCATGACGATTCCGGTAATACGGTTCATCGGCTCGGAATCGAGATAACTCTGCTTCAGCTGCTTTTCAAGCGCTTTCTGGATTGTCACATCGATCGTGGTAACGAGGTTGGCGCCGTTTGAAGCGTCGATATACGTGTCGTACTTGCTGGGCATCTGACCGCCCTGAGCGTCCTTTGAGGTTATGTATTTACCGGATTCACCGAGAAGAAAGCTGTTGTACTGGTATTCAAGCCCGGTAAGACCGCCGTCGGTTCCGGCAACTCCGATCACGTTCGCGGCGAGGGAGGAGAAGGGATAATAGCGTGCGGTGCCTGCCTCAAGATGGATCTGCATTGTCAGACCGTTGTCGAGGATAAACTTTCTGACAGCGTCAGCCTGCTCGTCGGAGGCTTTTTTCATGACAGTCTCGTCGGCGCGGTGAACCTTCTTTGTCAGCGTGCGTATCCTGTCACGGTCTACGCCGAGGATATCGGAAAGCCCTTTTGAGATAAGCTCCGCCTGCTCGTCGTTTTCGATGTCACGCGGAGAAATGAAAATGCGGTATACGGTGTAGTTTGATGCCAGCTTATTCATGCCCGCATCGTATATCTCTCCTCTTGTCGCGGAGAGGGTAGTCATTCTCTGAACATTGTTGAGAACCTTATTCTGGTAATAGTCATAGTCGATGATCTGAAGCTGAAACAGCTTAAGAATAAGCACGCACCACAGGATCATGCATCCGAGAAGGATTATCATGCTTCGTCCGGGAATTCTGCGGTTTGTTTCGTCGGAACGTTTTATGTCCCATCACCTCCGTGAAATATATACACTATATAATTATACTACCTGAATCCGTGTTTTACAATACGGAATAAGAAAAAACGGGGCAACCGGCTGTAAATTTTTTTGCCGTATTGCCCCCGTATCTTTGCAATATGTCAGTCAGCTGACGAAGTACCGGTGTTTTTGCCGAAAGATGTTATTACATCATCCGGGTCCATCGTTACGTATTTTTTGATGATCTCGTCGATCTTGACCATGCCGAGCTGTTCCTTTGCGACCTTTTCGATATAGGTGAGGTCGTTCTTGCGGTCGAGCTTTGCCGTAAGGTCGTCCTTTTCGGCACTCAGAGTGGCAATCTCCTTCTTGAGATCGGAAACTGCCGAGGTATGCTCGTTTATCTTTACGTAATTGAAGATCATATACATGAACAGCACCGAGCAGATGAGCGACATGAAAACAATGGAGAAGGGAAACGCCTGCTTTTTCGTGTCGGAAATGGTTCTGACGGTCGGCTCTGTCCTGACTGCCGGAAGCGCGGCAGTCCTTTCGCGCTTTGCCGTTGTAAGAGAGCCTATCGAGACACCGGGGTTCACCACTCTTGCGTTGGGATTTGACATATCGGGAGTCCTTGATGCCGGACGGCGCCTGAGTTCTCCCGACTTGACTCTTGTATATCCCGTGACGCGTCTGTCGTGCGAAACTGTTTTTTTATTGATTATATCGGAAGCCGACCTCGGCCGGGGATTTTTCTTCCCGGAAATCACGTCCTGTCCCGACGCGGCAACTGTTTTTTTCTTTGAAACATCGGATGTCATGGCTTTTCCTCTTTCTGTTTATATTTTTTCCGCGATTCTCAGCTTTGCACTGTGCGATCTTTTGTTTTCCTCAAGCTCCGCCGCGGAGGGAAGGAGCGGTTTTCTTGTTATCAGCTTTATGACCGGCTTTTTTCCGCATACGCAGACGGGAAATTCCGGCGGGCAGGTACAGCCTCTTGCAAGCTCAGAGAGGGTCTGTTTTACCAGTCTGTCCTCAAGCGAATGGAATGTGATGACTGCCATCCGTCCGCCGGGGCTTAGCACCTCGGAGATGGTTCTGACCGTCGGTTCGATTATGTCAAGCTCGTGATTGACCTCTATGCGTATTGCCTGAAAGGTGCGCTTTGCGGGATTTGAGCCTTTTTCACGGAATTTCGGCGGGATCGCGCCGGCGATTATTCCGGCAAGCTCAAGCGTGGTTCCGATGGGTTTTATTTTCCGGCGCTTTACGATGTCTGAAGCTATCCTTCGGGAGAATTTTTCTTCGCCGAAGCGGAATATCACGTCGGCAAGCTGTTCTTCTGAGTAATTATTGACAATATCGCGCGCGCTTACCGGGTCGTTCGGGTTCATTCTCATATCAAGAGGCGCGTCGTTCATGTAAGAGAAGCCTCTTTCAGGGGTGTCGAGCTGATATGACGAAACACCGAGGTCGATAAGAACACCGTCAGCCCTTCTGTCTCCGAGAATTTCACCGAGCGCGGAATAATTGCTGTTTATAATCTCAACGCGGTCGGAGAAGGGGGCAAGACGCTTTGTCACCGCCGCGATCGCTTCCGGGTCGCGGTCGATCGCTATCAGTCTGCCGTTTCCGTTCAGCCGTTTCGCGATTTCAAAGCTGTGACCGCCGCCGCCTGCCGTGCAGTCAACGTAAAGTCCGTCAGGTTTTATATTCAGCCCGTCAATGCATTCGGCAAGCATGACGGAGAAGTGTTCGAACTGCTTTTCCATGATGATTCCCGTCAGAAGCCGAGCTTTATGAGCACGTTTGCAATATCGGCGGTGTTTTCGGAGCTGTTTTCCTCAGCCCAGAGAGCCTCGTCCCAGATCTCTATGTGGTCACCGACGCCTATGACCTTCACGCTTCTGGTAAGTGAGGCATAATCGCAGAGGTTCGGGGCAATCAGAATGCGCCCCTGACCGTCAACCGACGTTTCGAACGCGGCGGAGTAAAGAAATCTCTTTACCTGACGTGTTTCGATGTCGGGAAGGGAATCGAGCTTTGCCGTAAATGCGTTCCAGCGTTCGACCGGATAGAGAGCGACGCATCTGTCAACGCTTTTTGTCATGACAACGCCGTCGCCGAGCTGTTCGCGGAGCTTTGAGGGCAGGATTATTCTTTTTTTAGCGTCAAGGTTGTGGCTGTATTCGCCGCAAAACATATTCCGTCCTCCTCCGTTCCGGCTTCAGAAACGGGAATATGCGTCTGATTTACACCACTTTGCGCCACTTCCCGCCACTTTCACTACTATTATAGACCATCGGAACGGGATTTTCAATAAAAACCGTTCGATATTTTTCTGCGGGAAAAGATTTTTGATTCCAATAAGAACAAAATTTCGCCGTTCTGAACCTCAAAGAGAACAAAACGGCGAACGATGGAAATATTTAGTATTTTATGTCGTATAATCAGTGACCAGAAAGAAGGATGGTCCTCTTGCGGAAGGTTTTGGGGCTGCCCGGATCAGACTGTTAAACTTCTGAGATACTCCGCTGCTTCTTCCGGGACAATGCCGTCGAGCGGCTGGCGGTATTTTATCATGTCGCGGACATAGGAGGACGAAATGTGCAGAAATTCCGGCTTTGACGGCAGAAAAACCGTTTCGGGATGAGAACCGAGTCCGCGGTTGATCGTCGCCATATCAGCTTCATATGCCGAATCGACGGGATTCCGTATCCCCCGCACAATGACGGAGGCTCCGACCTCGGCGGCAAAATCGGCAACAAGTCCCCGGCAGACGGCGACCTTCACGTTTTTCATCCCCGACACCGCAAGGGTGAGCAGCTTTTCTCTCTGCTCCGGCGTGAACATATACTTTTTTTCGGTGTTGTGACAGAGCGCAACGGTGACGCTGTCGAAGATCTCCGCCGCGCGCCGGATAATGTCGGTGTGACCGACGGTGACGGGATCAAAGCTGCCGGTTATAAGCGCGTTTTTCATTCCGAACACTCCTTTCTCAGAACCGTGACGTATGCCCTGCCGTATTTTGCGTGTTTCTTAAGCTCATAGCCGGGCAGGGAAAAGGGCTGTTCGGAATCGCTTTCGCAGACTATCAGCCCTCCGTCGGCAACAAGTCCGCCTTTTTCAAGCTTTTCAAGCATTTCCGGTACAAGCCCGCTTTTATACGGAGGGTCGAGGAAGATCAGCCCGAATTTCTCGCGCCCCGACAGGTTGCGTATCACCGCGCGGCAGTCGCTGCATACCACGCGCGTTCTGTCGAAAAGCTTTGTTTTTTTTGCGTTTCTCTTGATGACCTCGCACGCTGACTGGTCGGAGTCGGATATGAATGCCTTCTCCGCCCCCCGGCTGAGAGCCTCAAGCGCAAGCTGGCCGGAGCCGCCGAAAAGGTCAAGCACGCTGCGGTTTTCGATGTCGAACTGAAGCATACTGAAAACCGCCTCCTTTGCTCTTTCGGATGTCGGTCTTGTGGTTTCCCCGTCAAGGGTCTCAAGCTTAACTCCCCTTGCCGTTCCGGTAATTATTCTCATCATGTGGTTTTTGTCCTTTTCTTTTTCGATTCCGCAAAGTATGTTATGACGGCTTCAGCATCCTTTTCCGTGATGCCCTTTACCGCGGCAAGCGATGCTCTGTCGGCGGCGGCAACTCCGGAAAGTCCGCCGAAAGCCGAGAGCAGTGCTTTTGCCTTTGCAGGACCTATTCCGTTTACAGCCTCAAGCGACGAGGTCTTAAGCGATTTTCTCTTGGCTCCCGTCATGCGCGATACGGTGAAGCGGTGGACCTCTTCCTGTATCTTATAGATCATAAGAAACACCGGCTGTTCCTTTGCAATGCTTATCTCGCATTCGTCGTCGGTAAGCGCACGGGTCTTGTGATACTCGTCCTTTACCATTCCGAAAACAGGGATCGGAATGCCGAGTCCGGCAAGCAGCTGTCTTATGACCGAAACGTGAGCCCTTCCGCCGTCAAGAAGGATAAGATCGGGATATTCGTCCTCCGGGTGGCTGAAGCGTCTTGATATCGCCTCGCGCATAGAGGCATAGTCGTCCTGTCCCGCGGTCAAGGCGATTTTGTAGGTGCGGTAGCCGCTCTTGTCGAACCTTCCGTTGACGACCGTGATCTTTCCGGCGGTGATGTTTTCACTGCCGTAGTTTGATATGTCGTAAGCCTCGATCCTCTCCGGGACGACCTCAAGACCGAGAAGCTGAGCTATTCTGATAAGCGTGTCGTTCTGCTTTTCCGCGTCGGCGTTGTATCTTGCGGCATATTCCTTTGCATTGTCGGCAACCATGCGGCAGAGCGCCTTGAGATTGCCCTTCTCGGGGAAGCGGACATTGACCCGGTATCCCGCTTTTTCGCGGAGCAGGTCGGAAAGCGTGTTCCGGCTGTCGTCGCAAAGAGGGAAGTCGAGCAGTATTTCCTTCGGAATGTACTCTCTTACGCTGTAAAGCTCGTACAGGAACGACGAAACCGCGTCCTCGTCAACGATCCTGTCGGCGCCGAAAACAAAGCTTTCGCTGTCGGTAACCGCGCCGCCGCGGACATAGAAAACCGTCAGGCAGGTGCAGGTCTCGTCGGAATACAGCGCGATTATGTCCTGTTCCACATACGGCGCCGCAACGACCTTCTGCTTTTCCCACAGCTTTGAAAGGCTCTTTATCCTGTCCCGGCAGAGAGCCGCAGCCTCGAACATAAGGTTCTCCGAGGCATATTCCATCTGCTCCGTCAGAGACTTTTTGACTTCCGAGAACGAGCCGCCGAGAAACGACGAGATGTCGGAGAACACTTTCCGGTATTCGTTTCCGGAAACGCTTCCGGTGCATACTCCGCAGCAGAGTCCTATCTGATAATTGAGACACGGACGGGTCTTTCCGATGTCCTTCGGGAAATTCTTTTTGCAGTCGGGTATGCCGAAGGCTTTTCTTACCGTATTGACTATCATGTATGCGGTCGATGTTCCGGAATAAGGTCCGAAATACTTTGCGCCGTCGGCAAGACGTTTCCTTACGACAAGGATGCGGGGGTATTCCTCGTTGACGGTCAGCTTGATGTACGGATAGCTCTTTCCGTCCTTCAGCTTTATGTTGAATTTCGGAGTGTGCAGCTTAATCAGCCGGTTTTCAAGCGCAAGCGCCTCGATTTCCGTTGATGTCAGCATAACGTCGAAATCCGATATAACCGATACCAGCTTTGCCGTTTTGACCGTGTGGTGTCCGATATCGGTGAAGTATGAAAGCACGCGGCTGCGGAGCGCCTTTGACTTTCCGACGTATATTATCCGTCCCGCCGCGTCCTTCATGAGATAAACGCCGGGTGTAAGAGGCAGGCGCGAAGCCTTGTCCCTCAGTTCCTCGATGTTGATTGATACCGCCTCCGATTCAGAAAAAAACGGGCAGGACACCCTTTGCCTTAAAAGATGCCTGCCCGTACTGTCACCGCCCCATACGGAGCATAAATCCGATCAGTCCTCGAAGCCTGTTGCAATAAGCTCTGAAAGACCCTCAAGAGCTTCTGCCTCATCGGCGCCGTCAGCAATAAGGGTGACGGTCATGCCCTTGACGATACCGAGGGAGAGAACGCCGAGAAGGGACTTTGCGTTTACACGGCGGTCGCCCTTTTCGACCCAGATGGAGGATTTGTAGGAGTTAGCCTTCTGAATAAAGAAGGTTGCGGGTCTTGCATGAAGACCGACATTGTTTTGTATAGTTACATCGCGTGAAATCATTGTTTTAACTCCTGTCGTAAAATAGTTTTACATTACACATTATATTATATCAAACTTTATCCGTAAAATCAAGTGTTTTTGCAATTTTTTTATTGCGCGAATCCGACGGTTGACGGATTTCTTTTCTGTCAGGCACCTACGGAGGTTATAAGGACCGTTGTACGGACTGCTCCGCACTGCAGAGTGAAGGTCGAGCCGGCGGCAATATATGTCCTGCCGTCAAGCAGATACCCGGAATCGGAGCTTACGAGCCGGCAGACAAATGTTCCGGTTATGTCATAAAACCCATCGTTTTTCTTTTCGGTCAGCACGCCGGAGCTGTTTTCGTAGTACTGAACCGCAGGCGTTGAATCTGCTTCCTCCAGCTTTCCGAAAGTCTCGCTCCCGTACATGAAGACTGCGCCGGTGCTGAACGCGTTATTGGTGTTGTCGGTGGCGGAGCTGACGGCGAAGGTGACCCTGACATCCTCTGCCTTTGTTTTTGAAAACAGTTTTTCGGCGATGTCGTATCTCATTGCCACGCCGATTATGCAGGCAATGATCATCAGGATTATGACAAAATCCGCAACGGAGAATTTTACCCGCTTTGTTCCGCTCATTGTCCAGCGCTCCTTTCGTTTTTCATTTCCGCGTCTGCGGGAGAGATCGAGACACACTTTCCGGTTCCCGTGAATGCCGGAACGCGGAAGGCAAAGCCGGTGTCAAGGATCAGTTCTCTGCCGTTCACCGTATACCCGCCGTTTTCCGGGGATGCCTGAGCCTTTACGGTGACTGTCATGGTTATCATTCCGGGGTATGCGCTTTTTACATTTTCGCCGGTCGTGCGGTCGAGCCCGGTGTAGTAGCACGCGGAATACGACACGTCCGTCACCTCTCCTATCGGAAGCAGCGAGACGGCATCGGTCACAGTGTCGCCGATCGACACGAGATTGCGGAATTCCTCCCGCATTGGTGAGATCTCAAGCCGGTAGACTATCTCCTCCGTTCCGTCGCTGTCGGAGATGACGACTCTCCTTTCGCGCAGAAAATATACGAGGGAAAGCGCCCCGGCAAGGAAGACGACGATCAGCAGAACGTCGATGAAATTGAAGACATATTTCTTTTTTTCCTGAGAATTGCTGTTCATGATTTATCCGTGTCTTTCTTGGTTGCATTCCGCGCACGGCGGATTTTTTTCATATCGATATCAAGGGAGATCCCCTCCGGTTCCGGAACGTGTATGTGCTCTCTTACCGATACCCGGACAGCCGAGGAGGTCAGCCCGATGACAAGCCAGAAGGCAAGAAGCACACGGTAGTCGGCAAGGACATATTCCGTGAATCCGAAAACGAGGATCGCGCATATCCCGGAGAAGCCTGCCGCCGAGAAGAGGCGCATCCGTCTGTCGTCGCCGTGACCGGCTGAATAGAAGGAGCAGAAATGCCGCAGGAAGATAAGCAGTATCGCCGCAAATACGATAAGACCGCTGACACCGACCGAGACGGTTATCTGCGTGTACAGGTTCTTTGTCGTCGGGTTTGCGGAAATGTCGGTCTGGGAGAAGAGGGGAAATACCTTTTCAAATGCTGCCTCGCCCACGCCGATCCCGCCGGCAAAGCACTGTGTGATAAGCCGGTCAACCCCGTTCCAGAGACCGGTACGGTAAGCCGCGGATTCTCCCGAAACGCTGAGAAAATCCGAAATTCCCGCTGTGACCGGCGGCGGAAGGAATACCCGGATAATCGGGCATATGACAGCCGCCGCGGCAATGAATCCGACCGATCTTCGGCTGACGAGGAGAAGCAGCACGACAAGACCGATGACGGCTGAGCCCCATCCCCCGCGCGAGCGGGTAAAGAACAGGCAGAATACCGACAGAACCGACAGGAGCGAAAGCCCGAGTCCCGCGTCTGTTTTCCGGTACCCGGAGGCACAGACGAGAAGGAAGGGAAGGATCAGCACGGTAAGCTGAGCAAATTCGGAAGGCACCGAAACGATTCCCGTCAGCTTCTGCGCCGCCGTCTGAAGAAACGGGATGCCGGCAAGTCCGGGTGAGCCGACGGCTGACACAGTTCCGGCGATCACGGTCAGCGAAAACGAGAATACAAGGGCGCTGATGCAACGGTAAAACCATTCCGACGTGCGTATGAGGTTGACAGCCATGAAATATCCCGACATGAAGCATATGAAGTAAAGCGCATACCGTATGCTTTCCTCACGGGTTACCGAGACAAGTCCGCCGGCAAGCATCACCGCGGCAAAGGCAAGCACGGCAATGTCAAGAGAAGACGTGGAAACCGTCCTTTTGCCGCGCATGAGCTTCAGCAGCCACGCGGCAGTGACAAAGGCGCACAGCAGTGCCAGCTGACGCATACCGAGAAACGGGAAGGCAAGTATCACGCATACGGCGCCGCATTCCGGGACTGCAAGCACCGCAAAAGCAAGTGCCGATACCGGAATTGCAAGCAGAGCGGCAAAAGGCGAGGTTATTTCCGAGATCAGACCGAGAACTATTCCGGAAACGAACGAAACGTCGCCGCGCCCGCGGCTTTTACCTGTCCCGCTTACTGCCGCCGGCTTTATGCCGAGAACGCGGAAGATGAGAAACGACAGTATGCGGCTTCCCGCAACGGTTTCTGACAGACGTTTCTGCGACGTGCTTATGATCCCGCCGATGGCGGCACAGATAACACCGAGATAAAGGGTATAAAAGCTCTGTCCGGCGATCGCCGCGCCGAAATTCTTTATCAGACAGGATATTGCGGTGTAAAGCCCGAAGGCAAAAACGAATATTCCGGCATATTTGAACTGAACGTCGGGGATCTTCCGGAACATCTCCCCGGTTTTTCTTAAAATCAGACTGTTTTCAAAGGCTCTTGCGTTGAAGCGCTTGAAAGGAACCGTTATCCTCTGACGGATCTTCAGCTTTTCGCCGGCAAGTCCGATGATACCGTTTTCCTCGTGCCGGTAATTCCCGCAAAGGAGCCAGCCGAAGAAGCTCTCGTCGAATCTGTTCCGCAAAAAGTCGGAAAAGCGTGAGAGCGCGCCTATGATCATGCTGTTTTTTGCAAAGCTGCGTTTTCCGTCTTTCACGTTTTTCCTCCTTCCGGTGTTATGTCCCGGTTCAAAGCAGGTCATCCCGCTTTTTCACGGTTCTTTTAAGCGATTCGGAATACCGCCATCTGTCAATTTCCCTGTGGTCGCCGCCGGTAAGTACCTCCGGCACTCTGCGTCCGTGATATTCGGCCGGCCGCGTGTACTGCGGGTATTCAAGCATACCGCAGGATATGCTTTCAATTTCGTGGCAGGAGCTGTCGGCAAGAACGCCGTCAATAAGCCTCCCGACGCAGTCGCAGAGGATGCACGCGGGAAGCTCTCCGCCCGTGAGAACATAGTCTCCGACCGAGATCTCCTCGTCAACGATCTCCTCAATGACCCTCTCGTCAACCCCCTCATAGTGACCGCAGAGAATGACAAGACGGTCGAGCTTCGAAAGCTCTGCGGCTCTTTTCTGCGTAAGCACCTTTCCCTGAGGCGACATATAAACCGTGTGCGGCTTTTTCTCCGCATCGGAGGTTACCGCCCTGTAGCAGTTGTATATCGGCGGTGCGGCAAGGAGCATACCCATTCCGCCGCCGTACGGGGTGTCGTCCACTCTGCGGTGTTTATCCTCTGAATAATCGCGGAAATTGTGAGTTCTTATGTCGAGTATCCCGGCTCTTGCCGCGCGCCCGATTATGCTTTCGCCGACAAAGGCGTTTACCATTTCGGGAAAGAGCGTAAGAATGTCAATCCTCATCGAACATCCCCGGTATCGGCGCGATCACGATGCCCTTTTCGGGGTCGATGCTCTTTACGAACTCTTTGACGGCAGGGACAAGAACACTGCCTTTTCCGGTTGCGATCTCGTAAATGTCGCCCGCCGCTCCCTGAATAACGTTCGTGAGGGTCCCGTAGAGCTTTCCGCTTGAAAAATCAGTCACGTCCAGCCCCTTGAGGTCGTCGATAAGGAAAGCTCCCTCCCTGACCGGGATATCGTTTCTGTCGGCATAAATAACCGTTCCGCGAAGCCGTTCAGCCGCCTCGGGAGTGTCAGTTCCTTCAAGCTTCAGGATGACGTGATCCTTCTGAACCGAGCCTTTTGCGATTCTGACCCCGGTATACGTGCCGTTTTTTTCGGTGTAGACGGTTCCGAGCCCGGCAAGCACCGCCGGTGAGTCGCACCATGCCTCGGCTCTTACCGCGCCGTTTATTCCGTGCGGACGGGTGATCCTTCCGGTTTCTATGTATTTTCTCATGTGAAATATGTTCCGATCGGTGATTATATTCCCTTTTATTTTACCACTGTACGGGCGCGGAATTATTAACATATTGTAAATATTGAAAGCAAAGAATGACCCGGCAGAGAAAAACAGTCTCTGCCGGGTCGGGGGTGACGGCTCACAACCGTCACGAAGCGCCCTCAAACGCCGGGATGATCAGCACCTTTCTGCCGTCTGTCGTGCAGTCGGTCATGCGGTTGGCTGTCATTATGCTTTCGTCGGTCACACGGTAATGCTTTGCTATGTCGAAAAGCGATTCGCCCGATGCCGGGTAATACAGCGTCATCGGAGAATCTGCGTGAACTGCCGGACTGTCGCGGTCAAGCGTTACCGACGCTGTGTATCCGACGGTTCTGCTTCCGAGGGCTGTCACTCTCAGCGAAAGCTCGGTGTCGCAGTATATGTTCTGCGGATCGGAGCGGAACCTCGTGTCTCCGGCGGAACAGCTGATTATAAAGCAGTCTGCCGGGAGTGAGTCCGGTGCGTCCGTTTCACAGCGGAAATGCGATGTAAATACCGCGCGTCCGAAATTACCTCCGTCCTCACCGGCGGTGTATACTGCGGTGATCTCGGCGTCTCCCTCGGTTATCAGCTTGCGCTTTCCGGGGTCATAGTGTGCCGTCACGTCCTTAGTGTTTACGCTGCCGGTAAAGACAGAGACGGCGTCCTCTGCATTGATTTCGCTTTTTGCCGCGCTTGCGTTCAGCGACAGACCGCAGGCGAAGCATCTGCCGAATACCGTTATATTTTTCTCTCCGGTTTCGACTGCCGTTTCGTAATCGGTCGAATAGACATCGGAAACCAGCGCGACCTCGCGGTTTTTCATTCCGGTGATGCCGAGATCGTATGTGAAATCAAGCTCTATGACCTTCATTTCTCCGTAGGAATTCGGTGTTACCTTTGCCGCGACGGGGGACGGGAAAACATATGCCGTCCATTCGCGTCCGCCGTCAGTCGGTATATCCATGTGATGCTCAAGCGTGAATTTCCGGTCAGCCGAGACGCAGTTTCCGCTGCCGGAACGGTAGATGCAGCTGACAAGCGCGTCTGTTCTTGTGTCCGCGCCGCTGTCACCGACCCTGACCTCCGCGGGATTCAGCCTGACGCGGCAGAGGATCATTTCGCCTATCTGCGGGAAGCTGCCGTCAAGCTCGATGTCCTGACTGACGGCTATGCCGCGCTCCTCAAATGCCGTGATGTCGGCGGTTCCGGCGGTTACCGTCTTTTTGCGTATGCCCGCCTCGTCCGCGACATTTTCCGCGCCCTTAACGGTCAGCCCGACAGGGGAACAGCAGAAAACGCGGATGTCGGTGTTGATCTGACAGCGCACGCCGATCTTCCTCGGATTGACAAGCCGTGCCGTCACATAGCCGACCGACGGAACAAGGCTGACGGTGCAGTCGTCGTCAAGCCCGTCAACCGCAGCCTTTGCCGAAAACGGTTCCGAGAAGGAAAGCCCCGACACAGTTCCGTCCTCTCCTGCCAGAAGAAGACTGAAATACACCGTTCCTTCGATTCCGACACTGCCGCCGTCGGTGAATTTCCCGTCAATTTTCGGCGATGCGGTGCAGAGAAGTATCTTTCCGGTGTCGGGAATGTATTCCGGAACGATGTAATCCGTGCTGTCCTCTGACATGAGCGTGCCGGAATACAGCTCCGTCATGACCCCGCCGTCCGGATTTCCCGGAATTTTCGATATGCCGTTATCCATGATTTGTACCTCGCATGAGTTTTTGTTAAATGTATATGCAGTGATCTTCCGTTTAATGCGCGGTCGAACGGTCAGAACAGCCTGTCGGCGCCGTCACCGAAGCCGTCTCTCAGCTTGTCGATTGCGCTTTTTTCGATGCGGCTGACGTAAGAACGGGATATTCCGAAGGCGGAGGCGATCTCACGCTGTGTGACCGGCTTCCGGTTGTTCAGCCCGTAGCGCAGGACGATTATCTGCCGCTCTCTGTCGGTGAGCACGGTGTTTATCAGATCGATCGCCTTTTTGCTGTTCAGCCGCAGATCTATATCCTCGGCGATGGTGTCCTCGCAGCTTATAACGTCGATGTAGGTCAGGGGATTGCCGTCCTTGTCTATGTCGATCGTCTCGTTTATCGACACCTCGCACGCGGTTTTTTTCTGCGAACGGAAGTACATAAGTATCTCATTCTGAAGGCACCTGCTTGCATATGTCGCGAACCGCGCGCCGTTTGTGATGTCAAAGGAATCGATCGCTTTTATCAGCCCCACCGTGCCTATCGAGACAAGATCGTCCTGATTGCGGTAGGTCGGGTAGTACTTTTTCACGATGTGGGCGACAAGACGCAGATTGTGCTCGATAAGCGCCTCTCTTGCCTCCCTGTCGCCGCCGCGGGCTTTTATGAAGCACTCCCTCTCCTCCGCGTGCGACAGCGGCGGCGGGAACGAGCCTGTTCCCGATACCTTCAGAAACAGGCAGAAAAGTCTTGATATTATACCGGTCATTGTGTGGATTCTCCGATGCATTGATTATTCAGCTTCCGGAGAAACTATATGATTTTAACCGCTTGTACTATTCGGAAACCGGGTATAAGGTGCATTCCGGAGACAAAAACGCCGCTCCGGTGTCACGCGAAGCGGCGGGGATATGGCTTTGTAATGATTATGAGAAGTACTTTTCTGTCAGCTTTTGTATCACGGCGGCGGTTTTTTCGGCTCTACCCTCCGAGAACGGGCTTTCAAGTCCGGCGGTCTTTATATTATCGGAAAACGATCCGCTCCGGGCGAGCTTTATAAAGTCAAGATAGGGATCGATGCTTCCGTCGCAGCTTTCGTATATCTGAAGCGCGACGTCAGCCGAGACGGAGTATCCCGCGACGTAGTACGGGTATTCGAACAGGTGGTTTACCATTACCCAGTACAGATAGCCGCCGTCTCCGCCGGAGATCCCGTATTCCTCCGCGACCTGCCTGAAGTATCCGTTGCACTTTTCGGCGGTCAGGGCTTTGTCGGAATAGACGAGGTTTTCGAATTCGGAGTATGCCGCGCATTCGACAAGGGAAGAGATTATGCTGAGGATCCCGCTTTTTCCTATCGAAGCTGCCGTTTCGCTGTCGAAAACACCGTCTGCATATTTAAGCGCCAGCAGTTCAAGTGCAGATGACGCGACCTCTGCCTCATCATTGCCTCCAGTGCTGCCGTGGTTGTAGTATGCCGAGGTGAAATGCCCGAATTCGTGCATCAGCGTGAGCACGTCGTACTCCGACCCTTCACCGTTTACGAATATGTAGGGCGAATCACAGCTGTTCAGATAGATCTGGAATGAACCGTAATACATTTTGTCCGACGAGCCGACGGTCACAAGATGCTTTTTCTCCATCGAACCGAATATCCTGCCGAGCTTTGGTGACATTTTCCCGGCAAGCTCTTTTCCGAGAGATTTTACCCTGTCAGGCGAAGCATACGGAAACGGCAAAGGTCCTTCTGACGTTATATCATCGCTGATCTTACGGTAAAGCGGAACGATATGCTCCTTTATCCCGGAAAAATACGCCTTCAGGTCGTCGCCGGAGTATTCGCGGGAATAGCTGTCGAAAGAATAGTCGGTGCAGGACCCGTACCCGAGCATGACGGCGATCTCGTTGCGGACACCGACCAGCTTTACATATATTTCCGCAAGCGTCGGATTGAATTTTGTGTAATATGCACTTACAAGGCGGTTATAAAGCTCCTCGTCCTCAACGGCGGAGATGTCGGCGGAGGTGTAGGTCTTCCCGTCGTATTCCACCGTAAGCTCCGACATTGCGGCGCTGTATTCCGACATGAGAGCCGCTTCCTTTCCGCGCAGAGCCGTGTATTCCGGCGGATATTCGATTATGTCTCCGGAATAGCTGTCAAGAAAGCCTTCGCCGAAGCATTGTTCTTCAAAATCAGCCTTGTACTCTGACGCGGCGCAGACGGAATACAGCTCTTCAAGCTTTGCCGCGGTTTTTTCCGATTCCGAAATGAGAGTATAGTATTCCTCCCGGAGAGAAGCGTCGGTTATGTCGTTGCAGTAGCGCAGAAACGCGAGGTTTTCCATCGTAAGCGCATCGTAATAGTATTTTCCGATGATCTCCGACAGGCGGTCGATGTAGTACGACTTTGTCTTTTTGCCATCTGCAAGCGCGGATTTCAGCTCGTCGATGTCGTTATCAATCGCGTCAAAATCCGGTTTTTCGTATGTCAGGTCGTTGAAATCACCGAGAACCCTGACACCGCCGTTTGTCAGCGCGTCATACAGAAAATCAAACGCGTCAGATACCGCCGAGCAGGATGTAATCGCGGTAAGCGTCAGCGCAAGGGCGGCGAACAGCGCGATAAGTCTTTTCGTTTTTCCGGTTTTCTTCATGTTGCAAATCCTCCGTCAACACAGAGTGTCTGTCCCGTCACAAACGACGAATCGTCCGAGGCAAGGAACGATACCGCGGCGGCGACCTCCTCCGGCTTTCCGATGCGGCAGAGCGGCGTTTCGTCGGCAAGCACCCTCATATCATCCTCTGAAAGATGCGAATTCATCCCGGTGTCGATGACTCCGGGGGCGATGCAGTTTACCCGTATCCCGGAGGGACCGAGCTCCTTTGCCAGCGCTTTTGTGAAGCCTATGACAGCTGCTTTTGACGCGGAGTAGACGGTTTCGCACGACGCGCCGCAGATGCCCCACATTGATGAAATGTTTATGATGCTCCCGCTGTGGTTCTTCAGCATATACGGAACCGCCTCACGGCAGCACCTGAACACACCGCCCATGTTGACCGACATAAGCCTGTCGTAATCACCGTCGGAAACATCGTTCAGTACCGCCTGTGCGGCGACCCCGGCATTGCAGACAAGCACGTCGATGCCTCCGAACGTTTCGCAGGTGCGCGAAAAAAGATTTTTCACATCACCGGTTGCCGAAACATCGGCTTTGATTGCCTCCGCATTCCCTCCGGATTTTCTGATTTCTTCCGCGAGATGAACTGCCTTTTCCTCCGAGGAGCGGAAGGCTATCACGACATTGATCCCGTCACGGGCAAGTCTTTGGCACACCGCCGCTCCGATGCCGCCGGCACCGCCGGTCACTATTGCTGTACGGTTCATTTTTTCCTCCGAAATCGTCCTGATAACGACATTATACCATGTCCGGACGCTTTTTTCAATAAATATTTTACTAATCATCATATTACCGTCACAATCTGCCTGTATACTGTAGGGGAAATCGGGAAAACAATATTCCGACAGCAACAGCCAACTTTATGATTACAACGGAGGACGTCATTATGGATAACGGCTTTGACGGCAATAATCAGGGCTTTCAGGAAAACGGCGGTGTGAGCGGCGGCGAGACCGAACGCACCGAAAAAAACGCCGATCAGAATCAGGGCGGCGTTTACAGCCCTCAGCAGACATATTATCAGAATCAGCAGAATCAGCAGAATCAGGCACCGTACGGTGCGGGGCAGGAGCCCCGGTACGGACAGGAGCCCCGGTACGGACAGGATCCCCGGAATCAGCAGTATTACGGTCAGGATCCCCGGTACGGACAGAGCGGATATCAGCAGTATAATCAGTACGGATATTCCGGCAGCCGGTACGGTCAGTCCGACTGCGGTCAGTATCAGTACGCGCAGCCGGTAAGGAAGGAGAGACGTGGGGCGTCAAAGGGATTTGTCGTCGCCATGGTCGCCATCGGAATGGTGATCTGCCTGCTTATCGGCGCAGGCGCCATGGCATTTTACTATGAGGGGAACAGCGGAACGTCTGTTCCCGGCGGTATCGGAAAAGGCTCGGTGATAGTCACATACGAATCGAAAGATACCGGAAAAACCGATACTGCCGGCAAGGGTGATACGGCGTATGTCGCATCAAAGGCCGCGGATACCGTTGTCGAGGTCACGACAGAGACTGTGACCACAAGCGATTATTACGGTCAGTATATCACCAAGGGAGCCGGGAGCGGAGTGATAATCTCGTCCGGCGAGAGCGGAAGCTATATAATCACCTGCGCACACGTCATCGACGGCGCGACAAAGGTCAAGGTCTCGCTGAAGGACGGCACGCAGTATGACGCTGAGCTGACCGCAAGCGATTCCCAGACCGATATCGGAATCATCAAGGTCAACGTGAAGGGGCTTCCGTGCGCAACGGTTGCCGATTTCTCGAAGGTCGTTGTCGGAGAGGGCGTTGTGGCTATCGGAAATCCGCTCGGAACTCTCGGCGGCTCTGTAACGAACGGTATAGTCAGTGCGCTTGACAGAGACATCATAATCGACGGTACGACCTACAACCTGCTCCAGACGAATGCGGAGATCAACCCCGGCAACTCCGGCGGCGGTCTGTTCAACATGGACGGCAACCTCATCGGCATCGTCAATGCCAAATCCTCCGGCGAAAACGTCGAGGGGCTCGGCTTTGCCATCCCGATCGACGACGCAATGAAGGTGGCAACGGAGCTTATCGAAAACGGTTATGTGACCGGCAGAGTCAAGCTCGGATTTGAGCTTGTCAATGTTCAGTCCCGCGAAACACTGTATCAGTATCCTGAAATCACGAGATATTTTACCGGCTACGGTATCTATATCAGAAAGTCCGAAAGCGAAGATTTCCGTCTCGGCGACCGTCTTGTTGCCGTGAACAACATCAATATTGACAGCTTTATCACGCTTAAGGATCTTCTCAAAACACTGAGCGTGGGAGACACTGTCAAGGTGACCGTATCGAGAATCAATTCCGACAACAAGTCGGAGCTTATGACGATCGATCTTGTTCTGAAGGAAAACAAGCCGACGGAAAAATAATCCGGCAGGTATCGAACAATTTCTTGATTTTTGCCCGGATATAAGTTATAATTATTACCGGGAACGCTCCGCAAAAACGTTCCCGGTAAACTGTTTCCGGCAGATATCATCACTTCTTCGGGTCAACGGAGGTCAGAGTACATATGTATAAAATACTTGTCGCAGACGATGAGGAAAAGATCCGCGCACTTATCAGGAAGTATGCGGAGTTTGAGGGGCACACGGTGACGGAGGCTTCAAACGGCATGGAGGCGGTCAGGCTCTGTGCCGAAAACGATTTCGATATCATCGTGATGGACGTTATGATGCCGGAGCTTGACGGTTTTTCGGCAAGCCGGGAGATAAGAAAGCACTCCGACACACCGATCCTTATGCTTTCGGCGCGCGGAGAGGAGTATGACAGGATAAGCGGCTTTGAATTCGGAGCCGACGATTACGTCGTCAAGCCGTTTTCACCGAAGGAGCTTATGCTCAGGATTGATGCGATAATGAAGCGTGCCGGGGCACGGAAAAACGAAGAGGCTCCGAAAAAGGATATCTTCCGTTACGACGGTCTTGTCATCGACTTCACCGCACGCACCGTGACGGTTGACGGAGTCCGTGCCGAACTGTCGCCGAAGGAGTACGACCTGCTGTTCTATATGTGCCGGAACCGGAACATCGCCCTTTCGCGCGAGAAGCTGATAACCGAGGTGTGGGGATATGATTTCTACGGCGATGACAGGACGCTTGACACCCACATCAAGCTTCTGCGGAAGAGTCTCGGACATTACAGCAGTCTGATAGTCACTTTAAGAGGGGTCGGATACCGCTTTGAAACAGAAAAATAACAAGCATTCGGCAGGGGGGATCAGGTGGAAGCTGTTCGGGTATCTTGCGGCTTTCACTGCGGTCATCGTGCTGATACTGTGGCTCTGTCAGGTGGTTTTTCTTGAGGATATCTACCGGACGGTCAAGACTGCGGAGATAAAAGCCGCCGCGGTCGGCCTTTCGCACAGCGTAAACGACAGCGAATCCCTTGCCGATGCCGCGGGAGTGATATCCGAAAAGAACGACGTCTGCGTTCTGGTGCTTGAGATGCTTGACGGAGAGACGGCGAAAAAGCTGGTCTCCTGCGATGCGGTCAGGAACTGCGCCATTCACAATATGTCGATGAGCGGGTATTTCAAGCTGTACGATTCGGCAAAGGCAAACGGTGGGAAATTTCTTCAGCATTACCGCTACGACGCAAAATCCCGCGCTTACATCGCGATCTCTCCCGGAGACAACAGCGGCGACCCGGAGAGCATAATCTATGCCTTCACGGTTCACGGAGAAAACGGGCATGAGGTGCTGTTCATCCTCAATTCCGTGGTTTCTCCCGTCGGCGCGACGGTAAGAACCCTGAATTTCCTGCTGATCGCGGTCAGCGTTGTCATGATAGGGCTTGCGCTTCTTCTTGCGGTGCTGATCTCGCGGAAGATATCAATGCCGATAATCGACATCAACAACTCCGCCAAAGCGCTTGCGGAAGGGAAGTACGACGTCCGGTTTGCCGGCGGCTCCTACCGCGAGATATCTGAGCTGAGCGATACACTGAATTATGCTGCTACCGAGCTTTCAAAGGTTGACGGTCTGCGCCGGGAGCTTATCGCGAACACCTCGCACGATCTGCGCACTCCGCTCACCATGATCACCGGGTACGCGGAGATAATGCGCGACCTCCCCGGAGAGAACACACCGGAAAATGCGCAGGTCATAATCGACGAATCAAAGCGTCTGACCTCGCTCGTCAACGATATGCTTGACATTTCAAAGCTGGAGAGCGGCAATCAGCAGATTCAGCCGGAGAAATTCAACCTCACCGAAACGCTTGAGGCCGGAATGGAGCGGTACAATCAGTTCCGCACCCGAGACGGATACCATATTGATTTCATCAGCCCGGAGAGCGTCACGGTATATACTGACAAGTCGAAATTTCTTCAGGCGTTCTACAATATCGTAAACAACGCCATAACCTACACCGGAGCCGACAAGCGGGTCGTTGTGCGTCAAGATGTCTATGCCGCGCAGGACGGCAAAAAATGGGTCAGGGTCTCCGTCACCGACACCGGAGAGGGAATTCCGGAGGACAAGCTGGCGCTTATCTGGGACCGCTACTACAAGATCGATTCCGCTCATAAGCGCGCCGCGCAGGGAACCGGTCTCGGACTTTCGATAGTAAACAGGATCATGACTCTCCTCGGCGGGAAATGCGGTGTTGAGAGCAGGGTCGGGGTCGGGAGCACCTTCTTCATCGAGATCCCGGCGGAGTGAATTCTTCAGAAAAGTGTACTGGCGGGGAAGATACCGCGGCTGAATAGAATAAGAAACAGGCAGCGGGCTGACATCGCCTTCGGGAGGTGTCGGTCTGCTGCCTGACGTTTGATCTGTATTTCCGGAGTCCGCCCGGAGCGGCGGGGGCGGTCTGACAGCCCTGTTTTCAGTTTTGCGTCAGCTTTGAGAACAGGTCGGTCATAAGTGCGTCGCGGTGGATGCGGCAGACGCAGCGGATGAAGTGCCGCGACGGGTCGGATGCGTATTTTCCGTCGTATTCCGGAATCGGTGACGGAATGAGGTGCGACTGCATGAAGCGTTCGTTGTCATTCAGCAGCCACGCGGCGGCTGTGACGTCCCAGATGACCCGGCTCCACGGCCTTTCCGGGGTATAGCAATCCGAGGCGGCAATTGTGTTTTTTGCGAGGTAGTCGGAAAGCGGGTTTTTGCCGGCAAGCCAGTGCTCAAGCTCGTATCTTGTGGTCGTGAAGGCATCGACCACACCGACGCAGGGAAGCTGGACAAAGGGAACTCCGCAGCCCATCACAATGCGTGCTGCGGCGATGTCCTGCCTCATGTTGAATTCTCTTGTGTCTCCGATATGAAGTGCGTGGCCGCCAAGCCAGACGACGACAGTGCGCTCCTTCATCTCCGGGCAGAGCAGGAACGCGGAGGCGACGTTTGTTATCGCGCCTATCGCAACGATATAGAGCGGGTTATCGGCAGTGTAATTTCCGGAAAGAGAGACGAGATGCTCCGCGGCGGCAGAGTTTACCGGGGTGTTTTCGTCGGGCAGATAGCGGTCGGAGCCTTTGAAGACCGATTTTTTCATATCAGGCATACCGGCGAGGTCAAGGAGTTTAAGGATCTCGTTATAGCTCTTCTCCATCCCGTCGGCAGGGGAGACGGAGTTGTCGTTGAAGAACGGTGCGGCGAGAATGGCTTTTACGTTTATCCTGTCGGGGCTTTTCAGCATATAGGATATCGCAAACTGGTCATCGATTTCGTTGAAAGCATCGGTGTCGATGACGGCATCGACCTTACGGCACGGAGGGTTGAGGTTTTTCAGGTATTGAGAGGTTGTCATGGGGAGTGTCCTTTCGTGTGGTGGATCTTTTTGTGAGTTTTCTGACAGAGATTTTGCGACTGCGTCGCCGCCAATAACCTCTTTTTCTTTCTCCGGAGAAAGAAAAAGAGGGAAAAAGAAAGACCGCTCAGGGGACTGCGCCGCTAAGTGAGCCCCGTGTTGCTGCGGTGGACAGAGATAAAATCAAAACCCGGGGCTCAATGCGGCTCCGCCCCCCGAGACCCCCGGGGAACGGGCAAGCCGGGTGAGACAAACAACAGAGATGTTGTGTACAGCGGAGAAAGTTTCCGTATTCGGGGCAAAACCTGTTTCCTCGGCGAGCCGCGCGGCACGATTTCGCCTTTGCCTTCCCCTCCGAGGGGAAGGTGCCCGAAGGGCAGATGAGGTGTAGGTTCCGCTTGCGGAACCGTTTAGAAACGAAAAAGTAACTTTATGCTTCGTAACGCGCTGACGCGCTACACCTCATCAGTCAGCTAACGCTGACAGCTTCCCCTCGGAGGGGAAGCCAAGGATAATTCGCGGCAGGACGTTTAATAATCTGAACTTTGACCTGTCCGTGTTGTGCGGCCTGTGCTGATGGCGATGCTTTCCACAGTGCTTTGAAGGAACAAAGAGGAAACAAACAGCGGACGACAAACGAAAAAAACCGTGATACAATAATCCCACCGGAAAGCGATACGCAACCAAGCCGCTTATACGACCATTATATGATTTCCGGGTGAAAAAATCTATAATCAAGCGGCTGATAATTATGATGATCCGGTTTTTTATTGACACGCGGATGATTTCGTGATAAAATCGATAAAAGGAGGTGCGGACATGAAAATTCAGATAATCACTGCATGGGAGGCGCAGAGGTGTGCCGGGCTGAGTGTTGCGCCGCACGCTCATGGGTATTACGAAGCGGTTTTTTACCCGGAAGGCGGTGGGTGCGGCAGGATCGGAGAGTCGGACTATGAATTTTTTCCCGGATGCTTTGCGGTCATTCCTCAGGGGGTGTTTCACTCCGAGAGGCACGCGGAGGACGGCAGAGTGATCTGCATAGGCTTTTCCGGGAGCGGTATTTCATCGGCTGCCGGTGTGTTCCGCGATGCGGACGGGGAGCTTGTTTCACTTGCCCGTCGGACGGTGCGGGAGATCGCGGAGCAGCTTCCCGGATACGACCGGCTCTCCGGGCTTATAGCGGAGGAGATGCTTATACTCATCGGCAGGCTGACCGGCGGTGGGCAGAGCGGGGAACGCGATCTCGGATATGCCGCCGAGTTCATACGCGGGAACTGTCACGAAAAGCTGTCGCTTCCGTCCGTGGCGGCGCAGCTGAACATCAGCTATGAGTATTTCCGGCACTGTTTTGCGGCGAGGTACGGTGTGTCTCCGGCGAAATATCTGCTGTCTGCGCGGATATCGGCGGCGGAAAAGCTGCTTTCCGGAAGCGACGAGTCCTGCACCGGTATAGCGGAACGGTGCGGGTTTTCCGATTCGTCGCAGTTTGCCATGCTGTTCCGGCGCGAGACCGGGATGACTCCGACGGGGTACCGGAAAAAGCACCGGGAATAACAAAAACCACGCCGCGAGGCATGGTTTCCGGGAACCGCCGGGGCGGTGCGGTATTTATTGTTATCCCATGCAGATCGCCATGATGGCTTTCTGCGCGTGGAGGCGGTTTTCCGCCTCGTCGAAAATTTCGTTTGCGTGAGCCTCGAAAACATCCGCGGTTATCTCCTCGCCGCGGTGAGCCGGGAGGCAGTGCATGACAAGCGCGTCGGTTTTTGCGTGCGACAGGATGTCGGGGTTTATCTGATAGCCGGAAAAGACCTTTTTGCGCTCCTCGGCTTCGTCCTCCTGTCCCATTGATGCCCAGACGTCGGTACAGACGGCATCGGCGTCCTTTACGGCCTTTATTATGTCGGGGGTGCAGGTGAAATCGCCGTTTGCCGATGCCCATTTCATGATCGCAGAATCAGGCAGATGGCTTTCCGGGCAGGCGACAGAGACTGTCATTCCGGTTTTTATCCCGCCGACGATGAGCGAGTTTGCCATATTGTTGCCGTCGCCGATGAAGCAGAGCCTTTTGCCGGCAAGCGTGCCTTTGTGCTCCCTGATGGTCATAAGGTCAGCCATGACCTGACATGGGTGGCAGTAGTCGGTCAGACCGTTTATCACCGGGATTGAGCCGTACTCCGCAAGGGCTTCGACCTCTGACTGCTTGTAGGTGCGTATCATGATGCCGTCGATGTAGCGGGAGAGCACTCTTGCGGTGTCCCCGATCGGCTCACCGCGCCCTATCTGCAGGTCGCGGGACGAGAGGAACAGCCCGTTCCCGCCGAGGTCATGGATTCCGACCTCGAACGAGACGCGCGTTCTTGTCGATGATTTTTCGAATATCATCCCGAGAGTCTTTCCGTCAAGCAGGCGGTGAGGGATGCCGTGCTTTTTTTCGTATTTGAGCCTGTCCGCAAGGTCAAGCGCGGCGGTTATTTCTTCTCCGCTCCAGTCGGACAGCTTCAGCAGGTGTTTCATATCATTTGTTCCCGAGTTTATCCTCAATGAATTTTATCTGGCGGTCGAAGGACGTGTCTCCGCAGCCGCCGAGGGAATTGCGGCGCTTCACGCAGTTTTCAAGCGATATTGCGTCGTAAAGGTCGGTGTCGAACAGGGGATCGGCAGCCCGGTATTCCTCTATCGGAAGCGCGTCGAGGACGGTGCCGAGTTCTGTGCAGCGGCGGACAAGCGTTCCGACGGTTTTGTATGCGGCGCGGAACGGTCTGCCTTTTCCGACGAGGTAGTCGGCAAGGTCGGTGGCGTTGATGAAGCCCTTCTGAGCAGCGCGGTACATATTTTCCGGGAGGGGCTTCATGGTTTCTATCATGGGGGTGAAGACGGTCAGGCATTTTATGACCGTTTCAAGCGCATCGAATGCCGACTCCTTGTCCTCCTGCATATCCTTGTTGTAGGCGAGGGGCAGACCCTTCAGCATTGTCAGGGTTCCCATGAGGTCGCCGTAGACACGGCCGGTCTTTCCGCGGACAAGCTCCGCCATGTCGGGGTTCTTTTTCTGTGGCATTATGCTTGAACCGGTGGTGAACGAGTCGTCAAGCTCCACGAAGCGGAATTCCCATGACGACCAGAGGATCACCTCCTCCGAGAAGCGCGAAAGATGCGTCATGATGAGCGAGAAAGCCGAAAGAAGCTCCACGCAGAAGTCCCTGTCGGAGACACCGTCGATGCTGTTTTCCGAAATGCCGTCGAAGCCCAGCTTTTCCGCGGTGAAGAGGCGGTCGGTCGGGTAGGTAGTTCCTGCAAGGGCGCAGCAGCCGAGCGGGGAGACGTTCATGCGCTTTACCGCGTCGTCGAGCCTTCCGGTGTCGCGCAAAAACATCATGCAGTAGGCAAGCAGATGATGGGCGAAGGTTATCGGCTGGGCGCGCTGAAGGTGGGTGTAGCCGGGCATTATGACGTTTTTGTTTTCGGATGCCTTATCCTTAAGGACGGTTATCAGATTTCGGAGGAGCGTTTTCACCTCTGCCGCGCCGTCGCGGAGGTAGAGGCGGGTATCGACTGCGACCTGATCGTTGCGGCTTCTTGCGGTGTGGAGCTTCTTTCCGTCGTCGCCGATGCGCTTTGTCAGCTCGCTTTCGACGAACATATGGATATCCTCGGCTTCCGGGTCGATTTTCAGCTTTCCGCTTTCGATATCGGCGAGGATGGCGCTGAGTCCCTCCGTGATATTTTCATACTCCGCCGGGGTGATTATGCCGCATTTTTCAAGCATTGCCGCGTGGGCAAGCGAGCCGGTGATATCCTGGCGGTACATTTTCTTGTCGAACGATATTGACGAATTGAAGTCGTCGGCTTCTTTATCGAGTGTTCCGGTAAAACGTCCGGACCAGAGTTTGTCCATGAATTTGCTCCGATTTTTATTGCGGGGCGCTGCCCCGGACCCTGCAAAGAAAACTTTTTGGAAAAAGTTTTCTTTGATCTTTCAAAAACTTCTGAAAAAAGAAAATTCGGAGGGAACACGGCGGCGGGTATGACCGTGTCTGCTGTGTTCCCTGACTACTGCTGAATTACAGCTTTCCGTTCTTCTGATTGACCTGTGCCTGAACCTTTGTGGGGAGACCGAACAGGTTGATGAAGCCGGTGGCGTCTGCCTGATTGTAGACGTGATCCTCGCCGAAGGTTGCGATCTCCTCGGAATAGAGGGAATAGTCGCTCCATGCGCCGGCTTTGATCATGTTGCCCTTATAGAGCTTGATCTTAACCTTTCCGGTGACGTTTTCCTGTGTCTTATCGACGAAGGCGGACAGTGCCTCGCGGAGGGGGGAGAACCAGAGGCCGTTATACACAAGCTCGGCGAAGGTGACCGAAAGCTCCTGCTTTTTATGGGCGGTCATCTTGTCGAGGCAGAGGGTCTCGAGGTAGTTATGTGCGAAATAGAGGATCGCTCCGCCGGGAGTTTCGTAGACGCCGCGGCACTTCATGCCGACGAGACGGTTTTCGACGATATCGAGCAGCCCTATGCCGTTCTCGCCGCCGAGCTTGTTTAAGGCAAGGACGATGTTCTTTGCGCTCATTTTCTCGCCGTTGAGGGCGGTCGGGACGCCTTTTTCAAAATCGAGTGTGATATATGTGGGCTTATCGGGAGCGTCCATCGGGGAGACCCCCATTTCAAGGAAGCCGGGCTTTTCGTACTGAGGCTCGTTTCCGGCATCCTCAAGATCAAGTCCTTCATGCGAAAGATGCCACAGGTTTTTGTCCTTTGAGTAGTTTGTTTCGCGGTTTATCTTGAGAGGGACGTTATGAGCCTCGGCGTAGTCGATCTCCTCTTCACGGGACTTTATGTTCCACTCACGCCACGGGGCAATTATCGGCATATCGGGGGCGAAAGCCTTGATTGCCAGCTCGAAACGCACCTGGTCGTTGCCTTTTCCGGTGCAGCCGTGGCAGATGGCGTCTGCACCCTCGGCTTTGGCGATCTCGACGATGCGCTTTGCGATGACGGGGCGGGCAAAGGAGGTGCCGAGCATATATTCCTCGTAGAGCGCGCCTGCCTTGACGGTGGGGATGACGTAGTTATCTACGAAATCGTCGGTGAGGTCCTCGACGTACAGCTTTGATGCGCCGGTTTTGAGAGCCTTCTCTTCAAGCCCGTCAAGCTCGTCTGCCTGACCGACGTTTCCGGAAACGGCGATGACCTCGCAGTTATTGTAATTTTCCTTGAGCCACGGGATGATTATCGAGGTGTCAAGCCCTCCGGAATATGCGAGTACGACTTTTTTTATATTCTTCTTATCCATGATTTTTGCCTCCGACGGAAGTGTATTTGCTTTGATATGAATAATTATACGCTCATCATGAATAAAAGTCAAGGTATTTTTGCATAAAAATTCGATTTCAACGTTTTATACATCAAAAATTCATCGGAGGGCGGCTTATGTGTGCATTTTTGATTTTCCGGAGAAAAAATTCCGGCAGCCTATTGAAATCGCGGGGAATATGTGATATAATAGTTCCATCTTATCAAGAGTGGCGGAGGGACTGGCCCTGTGAAGCCCGGCAACCTGTCTGTAAAAGGATGTACGGTGCCAAATCCAGGCAGATGAGAGTCATACCGCACCCTTGCGCCCTCGGTCTGCCGGGGGCTTTTTCAGTTGTCTGATACCTTATATCCATTGTGAAAGGCACGGCTTCGTTATGAAGAGTATACGCGAAATATACAGAACCGGCTACGGACCGTCGAGCAGTCATACTATGGGTCCGGCGTTTGCGGCGGAGGAGATGAAGAAACGTTTCCCCGGTGCGGAGCTTTACCGCGCGGTGCTTTACGGCTCGCTTGCCAAGACCGGGCGCGGTCACGGGACCGACACGGCGATGGTGAAGGCATTTCTGCCGTGCAGGTCTGAGATAGTTTTCGACCCGGAAAAAGAGGACATACCGCACCCGAACACTATTGATATGACTGCATACCGTGACGGGAAGGAGATCGGGCGTCTTCGTGCCGTGAGCGTCGGCGGGGGAGCGGTGTCTTATCCCGGATATCCGCAGGACGATCCGCCGGACGTTTATCCGGAGTCGTCGTTTACGGCGATATCGGAGATATGCAGGCGGGAGAACATCCGGCTTTCTGACTATGTGTTCCTTTGCGAGGGCGGGGGGATAAAGGACTTTCTTTCCGACGCATGGCATACCATGCGCGCGGCGGTGAAGGAGGGGCTTTCGAAAACCGGGGTGCTTCCCGGCGGTCTGGGGGTTGAGCGGAAGGCGCAGTATCTTTACAACCAGCGCCACATCGACGAAAGTGCGGCGACGCGGGAAAACCGCATTGTCTGTGCATACGCTTTTGCCGTTGCCGAGCAGAATGCCGATTCGGGGATCATTGTTACAGCCCCTACCTGCGGCTCCTGCGGGGTGGTTCCGGCGGCGCTTCTTTATATGTGCGACACCAAGGGGTTCACCGGGGATCAGGTGGTGCGTGCGCTTGCCGTCGGCGGGCTTATCGGCAGCCTGATAAAGCAGAATGCCTCGATATCCGGTGCGGAATGCGGCTGTCAGGCGGAGATCGGGTCTGCCTGTTCGATGTGTGCGGCGGCGCTTTCCGAGCTTCACGGCATGGGAGTCGATCAGGTGGAATATGCGGCGGAGGTGGCGATGGAGCATCACCTCGGGCTGACGTGCGATCCGGTGCGCGGGCTTGTGCAGATACCGTGTATCGAGAGGAACGCGGTTGCCGCCATGCGGGCTATAAACGCGCTGTCGCTTGCCAATTTTCTTACAAACACGCGGAAGATCTCGTTCGACACCGTTGTTGAGACTATGTACCGCACGGGGCTTGACATAAACCGCCGTTACCGTGAAACGTCGGAGGGCGGGCTTGCCGAATTCTACGGCAAAAATAAAGACTGATAAAAAATGAGCCGGAAACGGCGGAAAAGGATATATAAATGAAAAAGTTATTTACATCAGAATCGGTTACCGAGGGACATCCCGACAAGATATGCGACAAGATCTCGGATTCCATACTCGACAAGCTCCTTGAAAAGGACCCCATGTCGCGTGTTGCCTGCGAAACGACGGCCACGACGGGTGTGGTATACATCATGGGAGAGATAACCACGAAGGCGGCGGTCGATTTCTCGTCTGTCGTCCGCGAGACGGTGAGGGAGATCGGCTATGACCGGGCAAAATACGGCTTTGACTGCGACACCTGCGCGGTCATAAGCTCCATCCATGAGCAGTCGCCGGATATTGCGCTCGGTGTTGACCGTTCGCTTGAAGCCAAGGAGGGCGGTATCACCGACGGCTACGACATCGGCGCCGGCGATCAGGGCATGATGTTCGGTTATGCCTGCAACGAGACTCCGGAGCTTATGCCGCTTCCCATTTCGCTTGCCCATGCGCTTGCAAGAAAGCTGACTGCGGTGAGAAAGAACGGGACGCTTTCCTATCTCCGTCCCGACGGAAAGACTCAGGTCACTGTCGAATACGATGACGATAAGCCGGTCAGGGTCGATACCGTCGTTATTTCGTCGCAGCACGACCCGGACGTATCGCTTGAGACGATAAGGGCCGATATAATCCGCGAGGTGATCGGCACCACAGTTCCGGCGGAGCTTCTTGACGGGGACACAAAGATATACGTAAATCCCACCGGGCGGTTTGTCGTCGGGGGTCCTCAGGGGGATTCCGGGCTTACCGGGCGGAAGATAATCGTTGACACCTACGGCGGGTATTCCCGTCACGGCGGCGGAGCCTTCTCCGGTAAGGACCCGACGAAGGTTGACAGGACTGCCGCATATGCCGCGAGGTACATAGCAAAGAACGTCGTTGCCGCCGGGCTTGCCGACAGGTGCGAGGTTCAGATCGCGTATGCCATCGGTGTTGCCAAGCCGGTCTCGGTCAGGATCGATACCTTCGGAACGGCAAAGGTTGACGAGGATGTTATCTCCGATAAGGTCTGCGCTCTTGTTGACCTGCGTCCCGCCGCGCTTATCGACAGGTTCGATCTCCGCCGTCCGATATATGCCCAGCTTGCCGCTTACGGTCACATGGGCAGGGAGGATCTTGACATTCCGTGGGAGAAGAGGGACATTGCGCCCGGGCTTGCAAAGCTGCTGAACTGAATATTTCCCCGCACTTTCAGGCTCTGCGCGAAAAAAAGTGCGGGGATTATTGTTTGCGGCAAAAAAATTGAACGGAATTCAAATTAGCTGTTGACTTTATATAACAAGTGTGATATAATAATTTCCGGACTGATACGGGAGGTAATCTTATGGACAGTATAATTCGTATAAACGGCCTGCGGAAGAGCTTCGGCGATATAAAGGCGGTTGACGGGCTGAGCTTCCGGGTGGAGCGCGGAGAGCTTTTTGCGTTTCTCGGAGTGAACGGCGCGGGGAAGAGCACGACAATTTCGATGATCTGCGGTCAGCTGAAGCGTGACGGAGGCGATATTTCGGTCTGCGGATACGATATCGACCGCGATCCGGAGCCGATAAAGCGGAGAATCGGAGTTGTGTTCCAGAATTCGGTGCTTGACAGGGCGCTGACGGTGAAGGACAATCTGAAGAGCCGTGCGGCGCTTTACGGAATTACCGGGAAAAGGCTTGAGGAACGTCTTGCCGCCGTTTCGGAACTGCTTGACATGGACGGAATAATGAACCGTCCGGTCGGAAAGCTGTCCGGCGGGCAGAGAAGGCGGGCGGACATTGCAAGGGCGCTGATGCATGATCCGGAGATACTGATCCTTGACGAGCCGACGACCGGGCTTGATCCGCAGACGAGAAAAATGCTGTGGGATGCCGTCAGACGTCTTCGCGACAGTGAGAAGCTGACTGTTTTTCTTACGACTCACTATATGGAGGAAGCCGCGGATGCGGACTACGCGGTGATAATCGATTCCGGAAAAATCGCGGCTGAGGGAACGCCGCTTGAGCTGAAGAACCGGTATACTGCCGACAGCATTACGCTTTACGGTGTTGGAGAAAGCGATGCGGCTGACCTCGGATATCCGGTGACGGTGCTGCACGGTGCGGTCAGGATATCCGTTCCGGACACCGAGGCGGCAACGAAGCTGATAATTTCCCGTCCGGAGCTGTTCCGGGATTATGAGATAATAAAGGGCAGGATGGACGATGTATTCCTTTCCGTGACCGGAAAGAAGCTGAACGGAGGAAACGACTGATGAAGGAATTGTTCGCTCTTGTAAAACGCAACTGCAAGCTGTTTTTCAGGGACAAGGGGATGTTTTTCACCTCGCTGATAACACCCGTGATACTGCTTGTGCTTTATTCGACTTTTCTTGCGAAGGTGTACAGGAACAGCTTTGTTTCTGCACTGCCGGAGGGGGTCACGGTTTCCGACGCTCTTATAAACGGAACGGTCGGCGGTCAGCTTGTGTCGTCGCTTCTTGCGGTGTCGTGCGTGACGGTTGCCTTCTGCTCCAATCTGCTTACGGTTCAGGACAGGGTGAGCGGGGCGCGTAATGACCTTGACATGACACCGGTAAAGAGCGGGACGCTTGCGCTCGGATATTTTGTGTCGAGTGCGGTATCGACGCTTATCATCTGTTTTGTTGCCGCGGCTGCGGGGCTTGTGTACATTGCCGCGACGGGGTGGTATATGTCGGCGGGAGACGTGCTTTTTCTTCTGCTTGACGTGTTCCTGCTTTCGCTTTTCGGGACGGCGCTTTCGTCGGTCGTGAACTGCGGGCTTAAGACGAACGGGCAGGCCTCTGCCGTCGGGACCGTTGTCAGCTCGGGATACGGGTTCATCTGCGGGGCATATATGCCGATATCGCAGTTTGCTCCGGGTTTGCGGAAGATAATTTCGCTGCTTCCCGGCACCTACGGGACGTCTCTTCTGCGCAACCATGCAATGGCGGGTGTTTACCGCGAGATGGAGGCACAGGGATTTCCTGCGGAGGTCGTGAGCGGAATACGGGACTCGGTTGACTGCAATATTTACTTTTCCGGGAAGGGTGTATCGGTTCCGGCGATGTATCTTGTTCTTGTCGGGGCGACGGTTTTGATAATTGCGGCTTATGTGGTGATTTGCCGGGTGAAGAGGAAGAGTTGATTTGACAGATTGTCGGGTTTTGCTTTGGTGACAGGGATTTTATGACTGCGTCGCCTGAGGTTTACGCCATTCTTTGCTTGTGCAAAGGAACGCAGGCAGAATCCGCTTACGCGGAATCTGCGCAAGAAAGCACGCTCATGGGACTGCGCCGCGAGGTGAGCCCCGATTTGCTCCGGCGGACAGAGATTAAGTTGAAAGCCGGGGCTCAATGCGGCTCCGCCCCCCGAGCCCCCCCGGAGAACGGGCAAGCCGGGGGAGACAAACAACAGAGATGTTGTGCACAGCGGAGAAAGTTTCTGTATTCGGGTAAAAACCGTTCGTCAGCTGTCCGCGTGGTACGACCCCAACCTTGGCTTCCCCTTTGAGGGCTGCGAAGCAGGGGCGCGGCAATGAATCGGTCTCCGGGGGAGACCGAGA
>ERZ827512.394-NODE-394-length-59355-cov-42.232091_pt1 | contig 59355 bp, 48 predicted proteins | sample MGYA00519916_ERZ827512 | MGnify/ENA primary metagenome ERZ827512 (study PRJEB31778, sample SAMEA3449335) | human gut metagenome | biome: human gut; feature: human-associated habitat; material: faeces | place: United Kingdom | collected 2010/2012 ... | reverse complement strand
CGCGTCCGCAGACGCGCCCCCAAGCTGCTCTTCCCCCAAGATTCCGTGAAGAACCGAAAAACGCTTTTATCCTGTTTCCAGATGAAAAGCGCCAAGATGCGCAGGCGAATCTGGAAATAGCATTCTCTGATATAGAATAGAAAAATCCCTGCTGACTGTCTTAAAGGACATATCAGCAGGGATTTCTGATTTAGGCATCAATCCGCCGGGATGTACTCGCCGTAGATGAACTCGTGCAGCGCCCGCACGTTCTTCGGGAAGGACTTGCTGCCCATGTTGATGACGCTTGCGCCGTCCACGTCGAGGTAGGAGTAGGTGCCGTCCATCGGGACGTGGTGCTGCTCCAAAAGAGACTCGCCGCGGGTCAGGCGGTCGGAAATGCCCGAACGCAGGACGCCCAGCGCCAAATCAAAGAGCGTGCTCGCCTTCATGTTTGTCTGCACATAGGGCATACAGGCGTTCAGCAGGTTGTTGAGTTCCGTCATGCTCATGCCGCCGTCCAGCACCTTTTCCAGCAGCAGCTCCATCAGCTTGCGCTGGCGCGCCGTGCGGCCAAAGTCGTTGTCCACCTTGCGCAGACGGGCGTACATGACCGCCTGAATGCCGTCGCAGTGGTGCGTGCCGGCTTTGTTGGGCAGATTCTCACGCGTGTAATCCTTGCTCTGATTGTCGTACTTCGGCGGATGCTGGCGCAGATAGGTGTTAATGGCCTTTGCTTCCTTTGCGGTCATTTCAATGTCAATGCCGCCCAAGCTGTCAATGATGGATGCCAAGCCATAAAAGTTGATGGTAATGTAATTTTCGATGTTCAGTTCAAAATTCTTGTTGATGGTGCGCATGGCAAGCTGACCGCCGCCGCGCGAATAGGCGGTGTTGATGCGGTTCTTGTTCTTGTAGCCGGGAATGGTGACATACAGGTCACGCAGGATGCTGGTCAGCTTAATCGAGCCGTCGTCCTTGTTGATGGACACGATAATCTGCACGTCGCCATTCTGCAAGCCGTCGTCCAGCGACGTCGAGCGGGTATCCACGCCGACGAGCAGGATGTTGACGACGTTCGAGGGAAGGTTGGTGTTGATGTCCAGCTTATCGGGGTCAATGGTGTCGTCGATTTCGTTGTCCGTGATTTCGATGGTCGAGCCGTCGTCATCAAAAAATACGTCGCCGCCAAGGTCGTCGTCATCATCGAGGATAATATCGCCATTATCGCTGATGGTGTAGTCCTCACCCGCGGATGATTCAGTCACACTGCCGACTTCCTCGTCCAAATCATCCGTCAGGTCAATGCTGCCCGCCAGTGCGCCCGGCATCAGCAGGCAAAAAATCATCAGCAGCGCTATCCACTGCTTCCACATCTTCATGGGCAAATTGCCTCCTTACGGGAAATTTCGTCGTATACGTTCCTATTATAGCGGCTTGGTAGGAAAAATGCAATCCATTGCCGACTTTTCGCGGAAATTGTTACATTTGTGCAGGCGCGTCGAACACGCCGCGCAGGAAGCAGATACTTTCCAGCAAGGCCTGTTCGCTTTCGACAAGCTGCGCGTACGGTTCAAGAATCACCGCGCCGTCGAAGCCATCCTCGCGCAGGACGCGCGCAAACTGCTGCCAGTCAAACACGCCGCGCCCCGGCAGACATAATTTGCCATCCGCCGTCCAGTCCAGCACATGCAGGTGGCGCACATGTCCACGCATGGCGCGCAGCATGTCGAGAGGGTCAACGCCCGCCTGATGCACCTGCTTGGTGTCAAGCACGAACTCCACGTCCGGGATGCGTTTGAGCAGGATGCGCACGTCCTCCGGCGTGGCGACGCTGCACCAGCTGACGCTCTCCCACAGCACGCGCAGGTGATGGCGCGCCGCACGCTCACGCATTTGGTCGAAACGCTCTTCCAGGAAGGGGATGTTCGCGGGCGAAAGATGCCCCCGCACGCCGAACGGCCCGTGAAAGATGTAGTACGCCGCGCCGAGCGACTCTGCCGCACGGCAGACGTTCGCAAACATTGCAAACGCATCGTCCGACTGGCGCGCGGCGCGGCCGAACAGCTGCGGCTCAAACTGCGTGCCCAGCGGGTGCACCGACGTGACGGGGAAGTTGTTCATGTTGTAGCGCATCCGGAAGGTAAAATCCGTCGTGTATTCGCTGGGCGTTTCCAGAAACACTTCGCAGGTGTCCAGCGGCAGCTCCGCAATGTGCGCGGCGGCCTCATCCGTCTCCAGCTGGCCGTAATAGGCGGCGCTTGACAGCCCGATTTTCATGCCTAATGCCCTCCTGGCTGATTCAGCTCGTCCAGCGTGAGCGAGAACGAGGGGACAAATTCGCGGATGAAGTCCTGTACTTCGGGCAGGGTGATGGCATCTAACTGACGGCGAATCGCCTCGCCCGCCGCGTCGAACTCGTGATTGCCCGCGCGCCGCTCTTCCACGCACTTGAGGTACGCGCTGAGCGAATCCGCCGCCTTGACGATTTGGTGGTCATAGTCGTGCCCCTCGCACAGGTACGGCGCGAAACAGGCGCGTAAATCCTCCGGCAGCATGGCAAGCAGGCGGTCGTTCGCCATTTTTTCTACATCTTTATATGCGCCGCGAAGCTCCAATGAATGGTACTTGACGGGCGTGGGCATATCGCCGGTGATAACCTCGCTGGCATCGTGATAGACAGCGAGGGTGACGATATGCTCCGGGTTGCAGTCGCGCCCGTAGCGATTTTTGCCGATGAGCGCCATGCCATGGGCAAGCATGGCGACTTGCAGGGAATGTTCCGCGTCATTCTCAGACATGGACGAGCGCATCAGCCCCCAGCGGCGGATATAGCGCAGGCGGGCGATGTAGGCGAAAAAGTGGTGAATCATCGGGAAAACTCCTCCTGTTGGGGTAATTTTGTGCTGATGGAAGCGAAATTACTGCTTGTAGCAGACTCATCTTCAGCGCTGAATGGTTCTTTGGGTAAACACGCGAGCACAGCATGAGAGTGTGCTCAACTCAATCGCGCGAAAGGGTCAAGGGGCAGCACCACCCGCGTTCCCACATAAACACGCGCATGCTGTATGCAGTAGCGACCAACTCAATCGCGAAAAAGGGAGTCCAGAGGGTCGAAGACCCTTTGGCGGGGTCAAGGGGCAGCGCCCCTTGCGCCTCTCTATTGTACTTGCTTTTTTTGCGCGAATCAAGGGAAAAAAGCAAAAAGATGTTGACAAATTTCACAGGAATGGGTATGATAGGGAGGACAATCGTATCATCCGCGATGGGAGCTGTGGGCGAGGGCTGCACGGCTGAGAGGGCATTTTGCCGACCATTTGAACCTGTGTAGGTCATCCTACCGTAGGGACACGCGCATTTTGCGGGGGATTTTTCCCGTGCGGACGGCGCGTTTGGGAGAAAAATCTCCCCCTCCTGTTTCCTGCGTGCAAACGCGGGATTTTTTCATTTCCGGAATACGAGCGTCACCCAATACGCCGAAATCGGCGAAAAACAGGAGGAAAATCAAGATGGCAAACTGGTTCTTGGGTCGCGCGCTGGCGGAGGAAGCCGAAGCGGAAAACGCGCCGTGGTCGTTTCTGGGCGAGGGCGTGACGTTCTGGGTCACGGTGGCGGTGCTGCTGGTCGTTGGCGTGGCAGTGTACCTCGTCACCCGCAAAAAGGGCAGCGAGAAGTCTTTCTGGACGGCAAAGACGATGGCAGTCGGCGCAATGTGCATGGCGCTGTCGTCCGTGCTGAGCCTCATCAAGCTCTGGTCGATGCCGATGGGCGGGTCGGTGACACCCGCGAGTATGCTGCCGCTGCTGCTGTTTGCGTACTGCTACGGCGTTGGCCCCGGCATGGTGCTGGGCGCACTGTACGGCGTGATGCAGTTCCTGCTGGATGGCATGGCGTGGGCGGCGCTGGGCGCCATCCCGAATCTGCTGGATTACCCGATTGCCTTCGCGATGACGGGTCTGGCGGGCTGCTTCCGCGGCAGCAAGGCGAAGATGGCCGCGGGCTTCGTGCTGGCGTGCTTCGGGCGGTTCGCGTCGTCGTTCCTCTCCGGGGTCTTCTTCTATGCGTCCTCTGCGCCGGAAGGTATGAACCCCGTCTGGTACTCGCTGACCTACAACGGCAGCTACATGCTCGTCGAGTGCATCATCTGCATTGCGCTGGGGCTGCTGGTCGGGGAACGGCTGGCGAAGGAACTCAAGAAAGTCGCATGACGAATTTCCCTCGGAAGATGTTCCGGGGGATTTTTTCGTGCGCTGATTCAGCAGGATTTTGCCCCTCCCGCGGCGAAATCAACAGGTGGAAAACGAATGGGGAGGCTAACACGGATGATTGACCTTTGCACGCTGGGCACGGGCGGCACGATGCCCCTGCCGGATCGCGCGCTGGCGAGCCTGTATGTGCGCGTGGGCGGCCGCGCGGTGCTGGTGGACTGCGGAGAGGGCACGCAAATCGGCATACAGCGCCTGTCGTGGGGCATACAATGTATTGATGCCATTTTGCTGACGCACTACCACGCCGACCACTGCTCCGGGTTGCCGGGGATGCTGCTTGCCATCACCAAAGCCGGGCGGACAGCACCGCTGCACATCTACGGCCCGATTGGGCTGGAGCGCGTAGTCGCCGGGCTGCGGGTGATTGCGCCGTCGCTGAGCTGCCCCATCGTGCTGCATGAAATCATCGACGATTATTCGCCGTTTGCCGCCATTGGGCTGACGATAACGCCCTTTCCGCTCAGGCACGAGATGCCCTGCATCGGCTACCAGTTTCATTTGCCACGTCCGGCGCTGTTCGACCCCATCCGCGCGCGGGCGCAGGAGATTCCGGTGAAGCTGTGGAGCATCCTGCAGCGCGGCGAAACGGTCAGCATGGACGGGCAGACGTACTATCCGCATCAGGTGCTGGGGCAGCCGCGGCGGGGGATTACGTTCGTTTACGCGACGGACACGCGCCCTGTGCCGGGCATTGTGCGCATGGGGCAGGACAGCGACCTGATGATTTTGGAGGGCATGTATGGCGCGGAGGAAAAGCTGCCTTTGGCGCACAAAAACTGCCACATGCTCTTTCGGGAAGCGGCGCAGTTAGCGCGGGACGCCGGAACGAAGCGGCTGCTGCTGACGCATTTCTCGACGTCGATTGAGACGCCGGAGGAATTTCTGCCGAACGCGCAGGCGGTGTTCCCGGAAACGACGTGTGCAACGGACGGCATGACGCTGACGCTACGGTATCCGGAAGAAGAAAAATAAAACCTATCGGTAAAGCTCAATAAACATGGGAGTGCACCGAAGGAGTCCAGAGGGCGATCGGAAAGCCCTCTGGAAGCATGGCGATTACCAGAAAGATAGAAAAAACAACTATGCCATCATAAAAATTGTCATCAGCAAAATTGGAGGAATCATCACCATGCCAAGCGAATTGGAACGATTCAACGAGCGGATGCAAGCCTTCTTCGCGCCGCTGTGGCCGGGGGAGGAAAAGCCGCTGGTGCTGGGCGAGGGGTGCAGTGAGCGCCCGCCCGTGATGCTCATCGGAGAAGCGCCGGGGGAACAGGAAGCCATGTCCGGGAGACCTTTTGTCGGCAAGGCAGGGAAGAACCTCGATGGCTTCTTGACGGTGCTGCAATTAAACCGTGAGGATATTTATATCAGCAACGTCGTGAAAATCCGCCCGACGAAGGTGAGCGAAAAAGGGCGCGTGTCGAACCGCACGCCGAACCGCGAGGAACTGGCGCTGTTCACACCGTATTTGCTGGAGGAAATCCTGCTCGTGCAGCCGAAAATGCTCGTCACGCTGGGGAATACAGCACTTCACGCGCTGCTTGGCGCGAAAAGCACCATCGGGGCGTGTCACGGGCAGGTGCTGACGGCATACGTTCAGGCGGACAAGCAGGCGGGGGATTTCCCGCTGTTCGCGCTGTATCATCCGGCGTCGATTATCTATAATCAGAAGTTAAAAGACGTGTATCAGGCGGATTTGGAGCGGCTGCACGGCGTGCTGGCGGCGCAGTGACAATTCAGACGAAAAAATGTATCTTTGAGACAAAAAGCATAGCCAAACGGCGAAAAAACTGCTATACTCAAAGTATCAATTCACGCGGAAGGAGGTACGGGACGTGATAGACTTCATCATGACAAATCTGCCCATCATAGTTTGCTTTGTGCTGGGAATTGGGCTGTTGATTGTGGAAGCACTGATGCCGGGGTTCGGCATTGCAGGCTTCAGCGGCATTGCGCTGGAGGTCGTCGCGCTGGTGCTGACGTGGCAGCAGCACGGCACGATGGCGACGCTGGGGATGCTGCTGATTGTGCTGTCCGTGCTGGCGATTGCGATTTCCACATCACTGCATTCGCTGACAAAAGGCAAGCTCAGCAAGAGCAGCATCGTCAACAGCCACACCGAAAGCACGGACGCAGGCTACCGCTCGGCGGAGGACATGCAGGTGTTTCTGGGGCGCGAAGGCACGGCGACAACTGCGCTTAGACCTACCGGGCTGGGCGAGTTCGACGGCGTGCGGCTGAACGTGGTCAGCGAGGGCGACTTCATCGAGAACGGGACGAAAATCCGCGTTACGCAGATTGAAGGCTCGCGCATCGTGGTCAAGAAGGTGTGAAAGACAGCGGAGCTTCCGCGGAAAGAAACGCTCTGGCGGCGGCTCATGCGGTACTTGGGAAGGAGCGAAAAGGAATGAAGCGGCTGACAAGCATTCTGCTGGCGCTGCTGATGCTATTTGGCATGGCACTGGCAGAAGAAACGCCGGATGACGAGGCACTGGGCGACTGGTACGCGCTGAATACGGAGAACGAGGCGATTTGCCTGACGCTTCGAGAGAACGGCACGTTCTGCTATGACAGCCGCGAGGGAACTTGGCGCAAGACGACGGACGGCGAATACTGGCTGACGTACAACAGCCACAATCTGCCGGAAGTCATGGAGCGCATGGTGAATTCGCAAGCCGCCGAGCAGGACTTGACGGCATTGCTGACGGAAAACGGCTTGGACGTTTACTACGGCAGCACGGCGAAAGGCGTGGTGGCGCACATGGTGCGGGATGCGGAAGAATTGCAGAATGTGCGAACGCCGAAGACTGACACGCCGCTGGAAGCATTCGCGGGGACTTGGACGATGGAAACGGTGTTCGCCGGTGCAATGGAGATGACGTACACCCCGGACAAGGGCGAACGTCAGGTGTTTTGCACGATTGACGGCTTGACGCTGCTGCCCGGTGCGGCTTTGGGCAACTTCACGGAAGGAACAAGCTATCCGATGACGTTGGAGGACGGCGTACTGCACACGACCATTCTTATGCAGATGACGGAGGAAGAAACGCTGGATTTCGACCTGACGTTCTTCCAGACGGCGGACGGCAGCATGTACGCGACGCTGCGGTTGAACGATGTGCCGGACAATCCGGAGACGATGTTCCTGCTGGTTCCGATGGAAAAGGAGTGACGGATGACGAAACGGCTGACAAGCATTCTGCTGGTGCTGCTGATGCTGATGAGCTTGGCGCTGGCGGAAGAGACGCCGGATGATGCGGCGCTGGGCAATTGGTACGGCTTGAACGCGCAGACCATCATCCGCCTGACGCTGAAAGAGGACGGCGAGTTCAAGCTGGTCGTCGGCTACCTCTCGTACACGGGGAGCTGGCAGCAGACGGCGGAGAGCGAGTATCGGCTGGAATCGCCCGATATGGCGACGGACATTCTGCTGCGCGAGACGGAGACCGGCTTGGAGCTGCGCTACGAAACGATAGACGACATGCTGGTTCTCTTGGCGCGGAGCTTGGACGCATGGGCGACGCCTGCCGCACGCACGGACACGCCGCTGGAAGCATTTCAAGGCGTATGGTCGGCGGAATACGCCCGCAGCGGCTCGACATTGACGAGCTTGGGAACGGACGAAAACGGCGCGCCGCTGCCGTTCTGCACGGTGTCGGGGACGGACATCAGCCTGTATACGGTGACCGACGAGGTGGATCTCACCTATCCGGCGACGCTGAAAGACGGCGTCCTCAGCATGACGACGCAGGAGAAGGGGCAGACGCTCATTGTCGAACTCTTCCAGACGGAGGAGGGCGGCATGTATGCCACATTCAGCGTCAACATCGTGGGCATGTCCAATACACTGGTGCTTGAACTGTCTCCGGCAAATTAATACGTTTCCCTCAATAAACACGCGAGAGTAGTAGGAGAGTGTCACCAACTCAATCGCGCGAATGGGTCAAGGGTCGAAGACCCTTGTGGAGTCCAGAGGCAAAGCCTCTGGTAGGGTTAGGGGCAAAGCCCCTGTTAGGAGGATTGTAACATGGATGGCAATATGGCAATGATTCTTGGTATTATCGCTGTGGTGTTTGTGGTGGTGTGCGTGTTCCTGTCGTTCGTGCCGCTCGGACTGTGGATTTCCGCACTGTCCAGCGGGGTGCATGTGTCGATGGGCGCACTCATCGGCATGAAGATTCGCCACATCAAGCCGCACCGCCTCGTGCAGCCGCTGATTAAGGCGAACAAGGCGGGTCTGGGGCTGAACATCTCCCAGCTGGAAACGCACTTCCTCGCCGGCGGCAACGTGGACCGCGTGATTAACGCCCTGATTGCGGCGCAGCGCGCGAACATCCCGATGGCGTTCGAGAAGGCTTGCGCGATTGACCTCGCGGGCCGTGACGTGTTCGAGGCGGTGCAGATGTCCGTCACCCCAAAGGTCATCGAAACCCCCGTCGTCGCCGCAATCGCGAAGGACGGCATTGAGCTGCGTGCCAAGGCGCGCGTCACCGTCCGCACGAACATCGACCGTCTGGTCGGCGGCGCGGGCGAAGAAACCGTTATCGCGCGTGTCGGCGAGGGCATCGTGACCACTGTCGGCTCGGCGGAAACCCACAAGCAGGTGCTGGAGAATCCTGATCTGATTTCCCGCACGGTGCTGTCCAAAGGCTTGGACGCGGGCACGGCATACGAAATTCTGTCCATCGACATTGCCGACGTGGATGTCGGCCGCAACATCGGCGCGCAGCTGATGATGGATCAGGCGGAATCCGACCGCCGCGTCGCTCAGGCGAAGGCAGAGGAACGCCGCGCCATGGCTGTTGCGCACGAGCAGGAAATGAAGGCCGCTGTGCAGGAGATGCGCGCGAAGGTCGTCGAGGCGGAAGCTGAAGTTCCGAAGGCGATGGCGGCTGCCCTGCGCGAAGGCAAGCTCGGCGTGATGGACTACTACCAGATGCAGAACACGATTGCGGATACGTCCATGCGTGATTCCATTGCCAAGGCGAGTGCGCCGCAGAGCACGCCCACGCACAGCTTGGAGAAGAAGTAAGCCGCTGCTTGACCGAAAGGAGGGGCAGCAATGTCGCTATCATCCTATTTGGCGCTGATTATCATCGTGATTGTCATCAACGCGTTGAAGAGCGCACAGAAGAAGAAAGAAGCCGAGGCAGCGCGCCGGATGCCGACCGCGAAGGCGCAGCAGCCGAAGCAGTCCGCGCCGAAGGTGCAAAGTCAGCCGATTGTGCCGACACCCGCGCCGATGCCCGCCCATGCACACACGACCGTCCATGCCGCGCAGCCGAAGGTGCATGAGCATCTGGCGGCGGAGTGCGACCTGGATGCGGAACTGCAGGGGAGCATAGGGTACGACAGCCCGGAGGGACGCGACAAGTGCCACGAGGACGAACTGTTCCCGGCGCACAAGAAGCGCCCGGAAACGCCGCATGAGGAGGTGAAGCCCGGCTTGAAGCTGGATTTCAGCCCGAATGCGATGGTGCAGGCGATGGTGATGCAGGAGGTGCTGACGCGCCCCTGCGAGAGAAGGAAGCGCTGATAAGCACAGCCCCTCTGCTGTTGGGGATTGATGGCAGAGGGGTTCTGCCGATGTCAGAGTGCTTTTGCGAAGCAGGGGGTTCGCTCCTGCAGAGGCGAAATCTCTGCATAAACACGCGAAAACTGTATGCAAGAGAAATCAACTGAATCGCGCGAAAGGGTCAAGGGACGAAGTCCCTTGCAGAGTCCAGAGGCAGCGCCTCTGGTGGGAATCCAAGGGGCAACGCCCCTTGGCGTCAGGAGGTGAAAGTCCAATGGAGACACCAATCCGCGTGGTCATCGCGGACGATAATGCCGATATGCGGCGCATCGAACGCATGATGATCAGCCGCGCAGAGGGTTTTGAAATCGTGGGGGAGGCGGAGGACGGTGTGCAGCTGCTCACCCTTGTGGAGCAGGAAAAGCCCCAGCTCGTTTTCCTTGACGTTGAAATGCCCGGCAAAACCGGCGTGGAGTGCGCGCGGGTGATACAGGACATGAACCCTGCGATTGTGCTGATTTTCGCGACGGCGCACGATGAATATATGGGCGACGCCTTTGAGGTGTACGCCTTCGATTACCTGCTCAAGCCCTTCAAAAAGGAGCGCGTGATGCAGACGCTCGAACGCGCGAAGAAGCGCATCCGCCATCAAACCGACGGCGAAACGCCCCTGCCCGTGCATCCCACGCCCCACCCGGTCAGCGGGCGGCTGATGCTGCACCATAAGGACGGCGTGTCGTTCCTGAATGTCAGCGACATCGTGCTCGTACAGCGTGAAGACCGCACGACGGTGTTTTACACCGCGTCCGGCGAACGATATGTTACGTCCGATTCGCTCTCTGACACGGAAGCACGGCTTGATTCATCCATCTTCTTCCGCTGCCACAAAAGCTACATCATCAACCTCAACCACATCAAAAACATCACCCCCTATGGGCGCTGGACGTACATTGTCCACCTGCAGGGGACGGAGCAGGACGCGCTCATCACGCACGAAAAGTACGAGGAATTGGAGAAAATGTTCTCGTGACACCTTGACAGAATTGGTGCTTTGTGTTACCATAGAACTGCGGTTAGAAACGACTAACCGCAAATTTTTGACCGGATGGTTAGTGAAAACTAACCGCAAGGAGGAAAACATGAAGCACCCTGTGAAGAAAATCATTTCCCATCTGCTGATGTTCGCCCTTGTGCTGTGCGTGGCGATAGCGCCCAGTCTGGCTGAGAGCAAACCCGATTGCCTGCAAACGATCAGCGGGGAAAACGGCACGACGTACAGCAATTTGTTCGATGTGATTTTGTCTGATGACTACGACAGCGTGTGGGAAGAACACTGCAAGGCGATTGTGGGCGAGGAGAACGCGGCAGAAGCAGTCGAGATGCTCAAATCCTTCATCAGCGGCGACGTGTATGGCGACGACGCGGTAGCGCTGTACGGCGACGGCTCGGAGGGTTTCATCTTCGACTGCTGGTATTTGAACGATGTCAAGTCCTTCACCATGAACGGCGACGAAATCACCATCAATAAGCTGGATGGCACGAGCGAAACGCACAAGTACCGCTGCATCGGCACCTATCAGATTGGCGCGGACGAAACGATGACGTGGGGCGGTGAGACATTCTGCCCGGCGTTTGACTGCGAAGTGTATCAGGCAACTGACGAAGCGGGCGACTTCACCTACTTCTTCTTCCGCGACGACACAATGGAAACGACCTACCACATCGAGTTCCGCTATGGCAGCGATTTGGCGGCGCTTCAGCAGTACATGAAGGGGCAGTATGCCTACTGGCTGGCAGCTGGCATCGACGCGAACGCTGACGCGGAAACGATTGACAACGTGATTGCACTCTTCTGCACCGAGAATCTCAGCGCGGAAGAAGAATAATCGGTATCAAAAAAGGCGGGAATCCGTTGCGATTCCTGCCCTTTTTGCGTTTTGGGGATTACACCGCGCCGATATCCGCCTGCCACATGGCGAACACGTTGTCTGCCGATTCGCCGTTCGCAATCTCGGTGATGTAGTCCACCATTTCCTCCATCGTGTCCAGCGCCAGCGCCGTGTATGCCAGCACGTTGTTGCGATCCCAATCGGTGATGTTCTCCGGGTCAACGGAGAGGAAAATCTCGTACGCCGCGTACCACACGTTGTCCGACTTGATGACCATCAGCTTGCCGACATACAGCGTGCTGTTGACCCTGTTGAAGAAGGAAATCACCTGTGGCACAAGCGCCTCATCAAGCGGATTGGAGTAGCTGACGTTAATGGTGACGGCATCGCTGTACGCGTCAAAGATAACATCCGCGTCGCCCAGCGAGTTCTTGTCCAGCGCATAGCCAAGATAAATGCGGTAGCTTTCCTCGTCGGCGGTCATCTCCAAATCGACCGACTTCAGCTCATCCAGCAGCATGTTGTAGAGGTTCTGGCAGGCGGCATCATCATCCGCCAAGGAGAGCGTCGGCACAAGCGCCAGCGCAAGCACAAGCAGCAGAGAAAACAGCTTTTTCATCAGGAAAGCCCTCATTTCCGGCGAAATTCGCCAAGTTTCTTCCATTATAGCATGGGTCAGTGCGACGTGCAAGGGATTTTTGCGGTCATTCGTCCCAAACGTCCGACAGCCACATGGCGTACACATTCTTCGGCGTTTCGCCCTTCTCCAATTCTGGCAGATAGTCTGTCATCTCTTGCATGACGTAAAAGGCGTTGAAGGTGTAATCCATCACGCACCCGCGATCCCACGCGTCAATGTCCTCCGGATTGATGGACATGAAAACCTCGTAAGCGGGATACCAGTCGCCTTCAATGTCCAACAGCATCATTTTGCCGACATACAGGCTGTTGTTGAGATAGTTGAAGAAAGTCAGTACGTCCGGCATCATGGCTTCGTCAATTGGCAGTTCGTAGCTGACGTTGATGGTGCAGCCGTCCTCGTAGGCGGTGATGCGCACCACCGCGTCACCGTAAGTGTGCTTGCTGAGCGGATAGAAGAACATCACCTCGTAATCATCGTCGTAGCGAGTGAAATCAGTGCCGTCCACCTGCTTGAGAATCATTTGGTAAATATAATTGGCGGCAATGCTGTGCTCGGCAAGGGAAAACATCGGCAGAAGGCAGAGCACAAGCATCAGCGAAAGCAGTTTCTTCATCAGCAATCCTCGTTTCCGGCGAATTTTCTTCATTATAGCATGATGGACTGCGCCGCGCAAGTATCATCCGCGGCATAATGGGGCAGAATGACCGCGGAGGATGAGAATATGCTGACGATTTTTCTGCGTTCGGTGATTTTGTATGCCGCGTCCCTGCTGGCGATGCGCGCGATGGGCAAGCGGCAGGTGGGGCAATTGCAGCCGTTTGAGCTGGTCGTGGTCATTATGATTGCGGAGCTGGCGGCGACCCCGATGGGCGGTGTGGGCATTCCGATTCTCTACGGCTTGCTGCCGATGGCGGCGCTCGTCGTGTGCCATGGGCTGCTGACGGCGCTGTGCATGAAGTCCGAGCGCGTGCGGGTGTGGCTCTGCGGGCAGCCGACGGTGCTGGTGCGCAACGGCGTGATTTGCGAGAAGCAGATGCGGGCGTGCGCGGTGGATTTGAACGACTTGATGGAAGCCATACGCGCCGGCGGCATCCTTGACCCGCTGGAGGTCGGTACGGCGGTACTCGAACCGGGCGGGAACATCTCCGTCTTCCCGAAGGCGGACAGCCGCCCGCTTATGCCCAGCGACTTGGGCAAGATGCCGCCGAAGGAGGGGCTTCCGCTGCCGCTGATTTTGGACGGAGAAGTGCAGACGGAAAACTTGCAGCGCGGGCAGTTGAGCCTCAGCTGGCTGATGGGGCAGATTCGCGCGCTGGGGTTTGAGGGCGCGCAGGACGTGCTGCTGCTGTGCCTGAACACGCAGGGAATGCTGCTGGCGCAGGGGAAGGGGCGGACGCAGGTGCAGACGCATCAGGCGCTGCCGCCGCAGAAGGTGGTGTGGTGAATGAAGACCGGGGTGTGGATTTCGCTGATTCTGCTTGCGATGACGATTGGGCTGGGCGTGTGGAGCGGGGAAGAGGTGCGCGCGCTGTCCGAGGAATACGCGGCGAGCGCTGAAGAACTGCGGACACTCGCGGAAGCGGAGAATTGGGCGGGCGCGGAGGCATCGCTGCAAAAATGCCAGAGCGTGTGGAAACAAAAAGTGCCGTGGCTGCAAACGCTCATCAATCATGATGATGTGGATGCAGTGACCACGGCACTGAAAAAAATCGAAGCAGGGATTTCGTCGCGCGAACTGCCGCTGTGTCTGGAGGCGTGCGCCGAATTGGGTGAACACGCCGAGCATCTGTATCACCGCGACGCGCTGACATTGGGCAATGTGTTGTAAGCACCGCGGGTGCTTCATGGCTAAACACGCGGACACAGCATGAAGAAGTCACCCACTCAATCGCGCGAAAGGGTCAAGGGACAACGTCCCTTGCAGAGTCCAGAGACAGCGTCTCTGGTCGCCTCCGCAGAGGCGAAATTTCTTACGTTCCCGACTGCACGGTAATCAAGTGAATTTCCGGCTGGCAGAATAACCGCGCCGGAAGTCCCGTTGTGCCGACACCACGCGAAATCAGCAGCCACGAACGGTTCTCCAGCAAAAGACCGCTCTCGTAGCGCGACGGCACGCCGTTGAAGTTGAACGCTTCTTCCAAAAACGGAATCTGCCCGCCGTGCGTGTGCCCGAACAGCCCCAAATCAAACCAGTTCCCGCGTCCGTTGCGGTCGGTCAGGAGGAGCGAGGACGAAATCACCGACGGGTTGTGCGCCAGAAAGATGACGAAATCCTTCGAGTTGACTTGCGCCGCCACGCTCTTCGCATCGTCCATCTCCGTGCTGACGTCGTCGATGCCTGCAATGTAGATGTCGCTTGTGCCGATGCGCAGGGTCGCGACTTCGTTGCACAGCAGCGTCACCCCCACTTTGGACATTTTGTTCCGCAGTGTGGATGGCTCCTCGCCCTTCTCCAACGGGCTGCGGTCGCATTCGCCCACGACGGCGTACACCCCGTAGTTGCTCGAAATGCGCCGCGGCAGATTCTCGAAAAACGCCGCCGCTGACCACTTGTCGCGCGCGTAATCGCCGCCCAGCAGCACAATGTCCGCATTCAGCGCATTGATGCGGTTGATGAGCGACGATAGCCGCGCGTCCGAAAACATCTGTGACCCATAGTGGATGTCGGAGACGTAGACGATGCGCAGCTGCCCAATGCCTGTCGGCAAATCCTCGCAGGTGATGGCGGTCTGTGTCGTCCGCAAGGTGTACGGCTCGACAAACGGGTACAGCACGCACAGAATCAGCGCCAGAATTACCAGCCGCTTTGTCCACCGCCGCCGCTTCTCGCTCTGCGGCTGATACGCGCCCGCCCGCTGGGAGACATAGGGTTCGTCGTTGTCGCCGGGAAAGAGCCAGCTTTTGCGCATGGCGGAAACCTCCTTTGTCGGGGGGACATCATCAAACAGCTTCGGAAACAATCAACGATGGGAGCGGAAACCGAAGGGTGGAGGGGTAATCGGAACCCCTCCTCGCGCCTGCAGGCGCGAAATCCCTGCTTACGCCAGCAGCAGCATCAGCGGCAGCGTCAAAATCGAGAACGCAGTCGAAAGCGCCACTCCGCGCGAAGCCAGCGAATTGTCGCAGTGGTACATTTCACTCTGCATGGCCGTCGTCGCCGCGCAGGGCATGGCGGTGCAAATGTATAGCACACTCACTACCGCCGCGGGCAGACCCGTGAAGCGCAGCAGCAGCACCGCCGCCGGGAAGATAATCAGCCGCAGCGCGCACGCCAGCAGCAGCTTCCAGTCCTGCAGGTGTGCGAAGCGAAGATCAATCAGCCGCGCCCCGATGACGAACATGGCAAGCGGCGTCGTCACATTGCCCATCATCGACAGCGCGTCGTTGATGAAACCCGGCAGCCGCCAGCCCGTCAGAAACAGCACAAGACCAACAAGCACCGCAATCAGCGACGGGTTTGTCAGCAGCTTCTTGGGCTGAATCGCACTGATGCCGCCGAAGAAGAACGAGCCGAACGTCCAGCACATCAGGTTGAACGCGCCGACGAACACGACGGCGTAAATCAGCATATCCTCGCCCAGCGTTGCAATGACGACCGGGTAGCCCATATAGGCGCTGTTGGACAGCATGGACAGGTTCGTCAGCACGCTGCGGCGCTCGTTCGGCTCGCTGCGGTAGAGGAAGTAGGCAATTAGCCCGCTCAGAATCATGATGGCAAGGCTGATGAAGAACACGAGAATCAGGTCATGAATCAGCTCCGGACTGGCATCCTTCTGCAAGCCGTAGAGCGTCAGGGCGGGGAGGGCGAAGTAGAGGACGATTTTATTGAGCGTGGAAATGCCGTTTTCGTCAACGAGCTTCCCCTTCGCCGAGAAGAAGCCGCAGAAAATCAGCAGAAACAGGGTGATAACCTGCAAAAAGACAGCCATAAACTACATCCTTTCTGAAATGCGTATTGACAAGCGCAAGTCGATATTGTACACTATTTCAGAAGAATGTCAAGGGAATCATAGCATATTTCCTTGAAAAATGGAGGAAGAAAAAATGGCTGATTTCCGCACCTTTGACCCCTGCAATCTGCTTGCACCCGTTCCGGCGGTGATGGTTAGCTGCCGTGCGCCTGAAGCGGATGCCAAGCCCAATATTGTCACCGTCGCGTGGGTCGGCACGGTCAACAGCGAACCGCCGATGATGTCCATTTCGGTACGCGGCAACCGCTTCAGCCATGACCTGATTGCAAAGAGCGGCGAGTTTGTGGTGAATCTGGTGGATGAAGCCCATTGCAAGGCGCTGGATTTCTGCGGCGTCCGGTCGGGGCGTGACGTGGACAAGTGGCAGGAGTGCCACCTTACGCCCATGCCCGCGCTGAACATGGATTATGCCCCCGCGATTGCCGAATGCCCGGCGTATCTGGCGTGCAAGGTAGTGCAGCAGTTGGAACTGGGCAGCCATACGATGTTCGTGGGCAAAATCGTCGGTGTGCAGGTGCGGGACGATCTGTTCGCGGCGGACGGATCGCTGCATCTGGAAAAGGCGGGGCTGGTGACGTACACGCATGGCACATACCAGAAGACGGCGGATGTGCTGGGCTTCTTCGGTTACTCCGTCGCGCGCCCGGAGGTACTCAAGCGGCGGATGGACGCACTGACGAAGTAAATCCAATTCAAAGGGGGGCGGAAGCCCTCTTTTTTGATGCGCTGTTTTTCTGCTGATTAGGCGTCTTGGCGGACGAGCATCTCCTTCAGCATGTCGATGACGATTTCGCCGGACGAGACGAGCAAATCCACCGTGCATGGTGTATCTTCCCATATAATATAGGAAGAAATTCGCTCAATGGCACGCGCTCCAGTCCTCCCGCAGCATCGCCCACAGCTCCACGTCGTGGAAATTGCCCTTGTTGAACACCTTGCCGCGCAGTGTCCCTTCGTGGCGCATACCGCATTTTTCCATCACGCGCCCGCTGGCGGGGTTGTCGCACTCGTGCATCGCCTCGACGCGGTGGAGGCGCAGGACGGTGAAGCATTCGCGCAGCACCGCTGCCAGCGCTTCGGTCATCAGTCCGCCGTTCCAGCAGGAGCGGGCGAGCGAATAGCCGAGCTCCACCACGCTGTCCGCGTCGCTGTAACTCATGAAGCCAATCGTGCCGACGACGCGGTTCGTTTCGCGCAGCACGATGCCCCAGCTGGACGGCGCGCCGCTGTGGTACTGGCTGATGATGTAGCGCAGGCAGCCGCGCGTATCCGCCATCGACTTGTGCGCATCCCAGAGAACATGCCGAGCGACTTCGGGGTCGCGGGAGTAAGCGAACATATCCGCCGCATCGCGCATCGTCAGCGGACGCAGAAGCAGCCGGTCGGTCGTCAGGCGCGGCAGGGACGCGAAGTAATCCGCTGCGGGAATCGGCTCATTCGGCGGATTGCGGTGGGAGAGCCATTGCCCCAGCTTTTCATACATGGCGGAAGAAACCTCCGATGATATGCGGCGAAAACGGCGCAAGCGGCACAGGGCGATTCCCTTGCTGACAGCCGACGACAAGCAGATACACGCCCAGCGCCAGCATGAGCAGCATCAGCAGCAGAAAGAGAACATACAGGGGATGACGCTGCTTTTTTCCAGCCATAAAGCACCTCCGTCAGCGAAATTTTCCGAAAAAACGCGCAAAAATCCGTCCACACGATTGCATTTTGATGAAATATTTGTTACAATAAGCGTGGATGGAACAGAACGCGCGTTTCGCACGTTTATTGTTTGCAGGGGGCGGACAGCAGCTGCTGTACCATCAGGAGCGCCAGCGCGGTCTTGCCGTCGCGGAACGTGCCGTCCATCACCTTCTGCACCGCGTCAGAAAGCGGCATCCGCAGTGTGCAGACGAACTCATCCTCATCCGGATGCGTCTTTCCAGCGTGCAGCCCCGTCGCCAAGTAGAGGTGGATGCGCTCGTTGCAGAAGCCGGGGGTCGTCTCCAGCACGGTCAGCTTGCGCCAGTGGTCGGCAGTCAGCCCGGTTTCCTCGCTCAGCTCACGCTGGGCGCAGACGAACGGGTCTTCATCCACCCCATCGAGCTTGCCCGCCGGAATTTCCAGCGTCAAGCGGCCAACGGCGATGCGATGCTGGCGGACGAGAATCACGTTCCCGTCATCATCCAGCGCGACAATGCCCGCCGCGCCCGGATGGCACGCCACCTCGCGCAGGGCGGTTTCGCCGTTAGGCAGGCGCACATGCCAATGCTCAACGCGGATAATCTTGCCGGGGAAAACGACTTTCCCATCCAAATACTCTTCCGTCAGCTGCTTGTCGTCTATCATGGTCAATGTCCTCCTCAAACAATAGGATGATTTTCGCCATAGTGATTCGACAAGAGACGCAAAAAATCCTGCGAATCGCAAGGAAAAATGCGGCAGGGTGCGGAAGATTGACAAACCGCGCCGCTGCGGTATAATAGAATGGCATCAGGCCCGCAAAGGGCAGGAGCAAGGAGGAAACCCAACATGAGAAAATCCGGCGTCAAAGGTCTTGGCCGTCTGCTGTCTGTGCTGATGGTGGCGGCGCTGCTGATGACAACCGCGATGGTTCCGGCGCTGGCGCTGGATCGCTGGGAGGACGTCGTCGTGTCCGTCATTTGGACGGATTCGCAGGGTCAGCAGCAGACAACGCAGGCGTTCCCCGTGCCTGACAGCGCGGAACATGCGTATTGGGCGACGCTGGATGCGTCCGCTCTTTTCAGCACGGTTCAGGTGCAGGTTGTATCGTCTGACCCGGCGTATACCTTCTACTTGAAAGATTATGCGTCGGAAATCATGTGGACGCAGGATGCGACCGCCCTTGACCCGATGTATTCGTATGAAGTGGATTATTACTGCAACAGCGTCTATGAAGGGATGTTCCCGCTGTACCTCTCGTCGCAGGGGATGCCTGAAACGCCCGCGCAGGAGAGCGTCAACGTGCCGGTGTACTATGTGACGGAGGATGGCCAGCAGCTGGATTTCCAGTACGCAAGCTGCCTGACGAACGCGACTACCCAAGTGTACGCCAATTCCAGTGTTGTGCCGTGGGATTATCTGCTTGTCAAACCTGCGTCCGGTGTGGTGGATGTGTTTGTGGACAGCATGGGCAACGCGTCGCCGAGCGAGGTGCGCTTTGTCTACGCCGTGCCGGAGCAGCCGACCGAAGCGCCGACGGAAGTACCAACCGAAGCCCCGACCGAGCCGCCCGTCATTCAGGCAGAAGTGACCGTGCTGTATCAGCTGGATGACAACGGCACGATTTTGGACACGCAGTATGTGACGCTGAATCAGGGCGACAACTATGTCACCGCCAATAGCGCGATGACTGCTGGGTATCAGCTTGTCGGTGAGGACACGGTGCATGTGTGGGTGGACAACGGCGGCACGGCGAGCGTGAATCCCGTTGTGTTCCACTATGCCACGCCGCAGCCGGTAACATCCAACATCGACGTGTTCTACTATCACGAGAACGGCACGCTGCTGGACCAGCAGTCGCAGCCGCTGACCGAGGGCGTGAACTACATCTATGCCGCCAGCGACCGCGTGGGCGGGTACGACCTCATCAGCGAAAATCCGCAGACGGTCACGCTGCGTCCTGACGGTACGACCGATTTGGCGAGTGTGTCCTTCTTCTATGCCGACCCGCAGCCGACCGAAGTGAACGTGCCTGTGCACTACCTCAATTCCGAAGGCGAGCCTGTTGCGATGGACGACACGCTGACGCTGGGCGAGGGGACGCACCTTGTGACGGCGAATCCGCAGGGCATGGCGGACGGCTATGTGCCGATGCCCGGCACGGAAAGCACGGTGGAAGTGAACGTTTCCGGCGGTATCGCGACGCCGAGCGAGGTGTATTTCTACTATTATATTCCCACGACGGAAGCACCCGCAACCGAAGCGCCGACCGATACCCCCGCGCCGACGGACACGCCCGCCCCGCAGACGATGCTGGTGGCGATTCACTACTTCGACATGAGCGGCGTGGAAATTGCCGACCCGGTGGTGAAGGAACTGCTGCCGGGGACGTACCCGATGATTCCGGAGCGCGAAATCCCCGGTTACGAGCTGGACAGCACCCTGACGCAGTTTGACCTGACGGTGGATGCGAACGGCACGCTGTACATGGATGGCGAAGAAATTCCGGCGGATGCGGTCGGATTCTACTACCACCCGGTGCAGACCCCGACGGAAGTTCCCGCGACGGAAGCGCCGACGGACACGCCTGCGCCCGCAACGGACGTGCCTGCAACGGACATTCCGGCGACGGACGCGCCGACCGATACCCCCGCGCCCGCGCAGCAGTTCGTGACCGTCACCATCCGCTACTACAACACGCTTGGCGAGGAGATTGCCGACGCAAGCGTGGCGGAGCTGATGCCGGGAACGTACCACGTCACGCCCGCGTATGACAGCATTCCCGGCTACGAGCTTGAAAGCAGCTGGACGTCGTTCGAACTGACGATTTACGCGGACGGCACCATTGCCATCAACGGCGACGAAGCGACGGCGGAAGACCTTGCGTTCTATTACCGCCCGATTCAAAGCGCTGCGACGGATGTTCCCGTGACCGAAGCGCCCACGAATACGCCGATTCCGACCGAAACGCCGACCACTGCGCCCACCGAAGCGCCGATTCCCGTCGGGCAGCCGGTCAACCGCTACGCGACCATCAACGGCAATAAGGTGGCGTTCCGCAGTGAGCCCTCGACCAGCAAGAGCAACACGGTCATCAAGCGCTTGGCGAATGGCTCGAACGTCTACGTCGTCAACGAAATGCTGAATGACAAGGGCGAACGGTGGAGCGTCGTCATGGTGGATGGACAGAGCGGCTACATCAAAAGCGAATTCCTGAACATCATGACGCAGGCGGAAAGCGACGCGTATGCCGCATCCACCGGCGCAACGCCTGTGCCGACGGCAACGCCGATTCCGACCGAGACCCCGACGGCAATTCCGACCGAAATTCCAACGGAAGTGCCGACGGCAACCCCGACTGCCGCGCCACAGAACGCGAACATCATCATCCAGTATCTGGACAGCTACGGCAGCCCGGTGGCGAACGCGCAGTCGATGACGCTCGCCCCCGGCACATACACCCTGCGCCCGATGCCGACGAATTTGCGGGATGGCTATGAGCTGATTCCCGGCAGCGAGCAAATCACCCTGACTGTTTTCCAAGACGGCACGCTGAGCATGGATGCGGCGGATATTGCCTTCTGGTATCGTCAGGTGGCGACCGCCGCGCCGACGCAGACCCCGACCGAGGCTCCGACCCCGACGCCGACCGCTGTGCCGTATGAGGGATATGCCGTCACTACGCGCGAAACCGAAATGCGCACCGGCATCGGCACGGGCAACTACGTCATGGCGACGCTGCAGGCGAACGTGCTGGTGTATGTGAATAGCCAGCTGAGCACGGCGGGTGAAACGTGGGACATTGTGACCACGCTGGAAGGGACGTCCGGTTATGTGCCGGACGCGAACCTCCGCTACGTCACCGACGCGCAGGCGCAGGTGTACATTCAGCAGTGGAATCAGTCCCGCAGCACGCCCACGCCCAGCCCCACGCCGTACCTGACGCCTGTTCCCGCGCAGGAGATGGGCTACGCCTACGCCGTGGGCAACAACGTGCCGCTGCGGCAGATGGCGGGCGACTTCAGCGCGATTGAGGCGTACCTGATGCAGGGCGAAGTTGTCTACGTCTCCGGGCAGGATTATCTGGGCAGTATGCCGTGGCACCGCGTGCAGTATAATGGGCAGTGGGGCTATGTGCGCTATGACATGCTCCGCTTCATGACGCAGGCGGAAATCGAGGCGTACCTGAACAACCTGAACGCCACGCCCGCACCCACGCTTGTCACCACGCCCCAGCCCTACGACCCGACGAACTACTCCAGCTACGGCTATGTGACTACGACGACCTCGGTCAACTTCCGCCAGCAGCCCAGCATGAACGCGAGCCGTATCAGAAAGCTGTACAACTATGCGTTCTGCTTTGTCCTCGGCACAACGACCGGCACGGACGGCGAAACGTGGTATCACATCCGCTACAATGACCAAGAAGGTTACGTCAACGGAAAATACTTCCATTGGATGACGGTGGAGGAGCTGGAAGAGTTCCTGCAAAGCAGCGAGTACATTCAGGGCATCCAGAATAACACGACGGGGAATGCTACTGCAAAACCGACCAGCGGTCTGATTCCGGAAGAAGACAAGACCATCAACGACTGGAAGGGCAGCGGCGCAACGGTCAGCTATGTGCCGTGGCAAGGCTTTTCAACGCCCGGCCCGCTGACTTCGCCCCCAACTGACCCTACGCAGGAAACCGCCACGCCAACGCCTTCCGCTTCGCCCACACCGACGCTCGAACCGCTGCCCACCGCAGCCGCGACGTACCCTGTGGTGAACGAGAGCGGCAACAGCGGGCTGGTTATCTTCATCGTGATTGCGGTCGTGCTGCTGCTGGGCGGCGGCGGATTCGCCTTCATGCAATACCAGAAGAAACAGCGTGAGGTTGCCATGAAGGCGGCACAGCGCCGCGCACAGGCAGCGCGCAATGCGGATCGTCCGGTTGCGCGTCAGGCGGGTCAGCCGCAGCAGATGCGCACCGGCGCGTACGCAACCCCGCAGCAGCGTCCGCAGACGAGCAATGGCGTTTCGCCCGTGCAGGTGCGCCCGGCGACGCCCGTTCCGCAGACGCAGGACATGCAGAACCGACCGCAAGTCGGTTATCGCACGCCGATTCAGCCCCTGACGAAGCCGCAGGAGACCCCGTCCACTGCCGCGCCGAAGAGCACGACGACGATGGAGAATCCGTATGCGCGCCCGGTGGCGAAATCGGCAGAGGAAGCGCCGCGCCATCGTCGCCGTACAGATCAGTATCGCCAGGATGACGACAGCGCAAACCCGAATGGATAACAGAATATTTGGCAGGAGCAGCACGATTTGCGGGTTGCTCCTGCTTTTTTTGCGAATCAACAATATTATGCTGTTTTTTTGTTTGCTAAGTCTGGAATGTTACATTGAAAAAGACGAACGAATGGCGTGGAAACAAAGAAAAACCGGTCGAAGATTTGCGTACACTGAACGAAAATTCCGAAAAATCGAGGAAAGCAACAGACAAATAAATATTCCTATTACGATAGTTTTAACATGCAAATAACAATACTCAGGAAACTAACAAGCCGTTAACAGGTGAAAATGACAAAATTGCCGCACGAAAGTATGGCAAAACACACAAAAATGCACCAAATGAGCATAATAAATGTTATTTTTCCGTCTTGACAGTTGAAGATTTGATGGTATAATAAACCATGTAAAAACTCGAACTGTGATTTGCCGGAAATCTGGCGAATTACATATCGAGAAACAATAAATGAGTTACATGTGAAGGAGACGTGAACTGTGACAGAGAAGGAACTGCGGAAGCTGGGACGCGCAGAGCTGCTGGAACTGCTGCTGGAACAGGCACGGGAATTTGAAGCACTGGAGCAGCGGCTGAATGCGGCAGAAGCGGCGCTGCAAAGTCGGCAGCTGCAGCTGGAAACGTGCGGCTCGATTGCGGAAGCATCGCTGAAGTTAAACGGCGTGTTTGAGGCGGCGCAGAAGGCCGCGGAACAGTATCAGCAGAACGTCGAGCGGCTGTGCCAGGAGAAAATCAGCGCGGCAGAAAGCCAAGCGCAGGAAATCCTCGCGCGCGCAAAGAAAGCCGCCAATCAGCAGTAAAGAAACATGACAGAAGGGAGGGCGCGCAGGTGTCAGAAGACAAGAATCAGCAGAAAACGGGCAAACAATTGCTTAACGACACGCAGGAAGCGGCGGAACGCGCCCACCTGCTGCGGGAAATGAACCCCACATCCGCACAATTGGAAACGGAACTGAAGCATGAGAAACGCAAGCACAGCTACAACCGCGCCCTGCGCAGCACGCTCTATACGCTGCTGGTGGTGGCGGCGGTCGCGGTGCTGATTGCAACCATGGTCATGCCCATCCTGCAAATCACCGGCACGTCAATGACGCCAGTGGTCGGGCAGGGCGAAATCACAATGGTCGTGCGCGGGTCAAATCCGCAGCGCGGCGATATTATCGCTTTTTACTACAACAATAAGGTGCTGATTAAGCGCGTTATCGGCCTGCCAGGCGAGTGGGTCAACATCGACGGAAGCGGCAACGTCTACATCAATGGCGAACTGCTTGATGAGCCGTACATCACCGACCGTGCGCTGGGCGACTGCTCCATCACGCTGCCGTACCAAGTGCCGGACGGGCGGTATTTTGTTCTGGGTGATCACCGCTCCACCTCGCGCGACAGCCGAAGCACACTGGTCGGCCCAGTGTCCGAAGAGCAGATTATGGGGCGCGTAACGCTCCGCATTTGGCCGCTGAACCGCATTGGATTCCTGCAATAACGTAAGTACAATACAGCAAGAAGAGGAACACAGGTTCCAGAATCGGAGGATGCTGACATGAACCGCAAACTCATGGAATTAGCAGAAAAATACGTTGCGCAGCGGAAGCGCCGGATGCGTCTGCTCAAGACGGTCACGGCGCTGGCACTCGTTGTCGCCATCTGCACGTCTTATGTGCTGATGATGCCGGGCCTGACGATGGCGGCGGAAACGTACTGCGGGCTGGAGGAGCATACCCACACGGCGGACTGCTATGTGGATGAGCTGACCTGCCTGATTTCCGAGCGCGAGGCGGAGACAGTCTTTACCGATATTATGCGATGCAGCTTTGAGCCGCACCACCATTCCTCCGATTGCTACAATGCGCAGGGCGAACTCAGCTGCGGCTACTGGGATGGCTACATCCACGAGCATGACGAGAAGTGCTACGATAGCAACGGCGTTCTTATCTGCACGCTGGAGGAGCATCCGATGCACAAGCACACGGATGCCTGCTACAATTGGGAGAAACAGCTGACCTGCACGCTGCCGGAAAGCGAGGGGCACATCCACACGGATGCGTGCTATCGGGCGAAAGAACCGACTTGCGGTCTGTTTGAGAGCGAAGGCCACCAGCATACGGCGGATTGCGTGACGGAAACACGCACGCTGATTTGCACCGAGGACGTTGCGACGAACTCTGACATGCCGCATGTCCATGATGACAGCTGCTACGAAGTGACCCGGACGTACACCTGCGGCCTGACGGAAGGCGAGGGCGCACATCACCACACGGATGCCTGCTATCCGACGACGGAAGAACCGACTTGCGGTCTGTTTGAGGGCGAAGGCGCACACACGCATGATGATTCCTGCTACGAGATGGTGCGCGGCGACCTGAAATGCAAGCTCTATCCCGACCCGGCGAAAGTGCACACGCATTCCGCGTCCTGCGTCGATGCGAAAACCGGCTACTACACTTGCGGCTACATTCAGGTGCTGCGGCATCAGCATACAAATGAGTGCATTGTGACGGTGACGGCGGAGGATTCCGGCCATCATCACACGGCGGACTGCTACGAACGCCACTATATCTGCGGCAAAGAAGAGCACACGCACACGGCGGATTGCTACTATGACCCGACCCCGAACCCCGATGCGACGGCAGCGCCCGAAGTGACAGCTGAGCCGACGGCAGCGCCCGAAGTGACAGCTGAGCCGACGGCAGCCCCCGAAGTGACAGCTGAGCCGACGGCAGCTCCCGAAGTGACAGCTGAGCCGACGGCAGCCCCCGAAGTGACGGATGAGCCGACGGCAGCACCCGAAGTGACGGATGAACCGACGGCAGCGCCCGAAGTGACAGCTGAGCCGACGGCAGCTCCCGAAGTGACGGCTGAGCCGACGGCAGCCCCCGAAGCAACGTCAACGCCCACGGAAGCGCCCACAGCAACGCCTGCGCCTACGGAAGAACCGACGCTTGCGCCGTCTGTAACGCCCGCGCCGACGGAAAACGCCGCCGAAACGGCTGCCCCGATGGACGAGCCGTCCCCGACACCTGCGCTTACGGTGATTCCGTCGATGGACGCTAATGCCGCGAAGCCGGACGACATGGTGATGCCGTCGTTTGGACTCGACCCGGGCTTCCTGATGATGGCGAACGAACCGCCTGCCGTCAGCGAGAGCGGCATGCAGATTACCAATATTACGGTATCGAACATCATACTTCCGGAAAATGCCAATGCGTACAACTATAGCTTCGCGGCGGACTTCAAGATTTCGGATGAAGCTATTCTGTGCCATGGCGAAGGCAACAAGATTATTATTCCGGCAGAGAATACGCATATCAAAACGGACAGCACTTCTGTCTGGTCGGGCACGGACGCCAAATTCAGCAATGAAAAGCCGGCGTTTAAGTTCCAGTATAATCCCGCAACGAAACAAGTTGAAATGTGGTTCACCGACGAGTATATGGACTTTGTCCGGAACAACCCCAGCCATGACGACCGCACCGGCACCATGAAGATGAGCGCCGAAATCCGCAAGGACGATGTTGAGAATCTGGGCAACGACGACCTGACCATCAAGTTCGGTGGCGCATCGACTACCGTGAAGTGGGAGGACATCGACAGGGGCAACAACTCCCTCCTCAGCGATTTGAGAACTTGGAAAAGCGGGGCTAATGTCAACTGGGAAAAAGGAACGATTGAGTATACCGTCAAAATTGAATCCACAAAGGGCACGAACGGCAAGAACGCGACTGCTCAAGACGTCATGACGGCTGTGAATAAGCAAATGGCCCTGACAAACATGACCGTCACGGAGGTTAAAGTACACTCTAACTGGAGTCAGGTGCCGGCTGTTGACTCTGCTTCGACAGAAATCAAGACGGACGGTACATGCGCCTGCGGTACGACGGGAACGCACATTCACTACGTTTATGCGAACACGACGGACGAAAGCGGCAAGGTCTATACCATGACGACGGACTATGTGCTGCCGCCGCTTTCGGCAAATGAAACATACGAAATTAAGTATGAATACACGTTCGACAAGGACGGAATGACCGGTGAATACGATCAGCTGACAAATACTTTCACTGCGCAGAGTGGCGGAAAGTGGGATCATTCCCAGGATTCCTCTAACAGCAACCCTACTGACGTTCAGATTAAAAAGCTGCAAAAGAGCAACTGGTACAACAGCAATGAGGGTTGCATTCAGTGGACGCTCACCGTCAACGAAAACCGTTTCAACATCAAGGACAAGACGCTGACGGACACGATGTTCGACCAGCTTGTGGACGAAAACGGCAGTCTGCTGTTTTCGAAGACGGACGGCAAGGGCTATGTGTCGCAAATCACGGCGAATAACACGCCTATCACCGCTGAAAACTACACGGATTACTTCACCGTGGAAACCGGCGCGGATGGCAAACCGCAGCTGAAATTCAAGGACACCGCCGCTAAGATCGTAATCCAATACAAAACGCCGGTGGAAGCAACCGCGCAGGATCAACAGATTACAAACACGGCGGAATTCGACGGCGAACAAAAGACAAGCACCGCGCATGTAGGGCAGGACAAGCGTTACAATGTGGTGAAGTCGGTTGACGCGAGTATGCCGGCGGATCCGACGAAGAACGGCGAATACACCGATGGTCTGTATCCGGTAGCGTGGAACGCGACATACACCTTCCCGGCGACGAAGGATGTTCAGTATAAGCTGAACTTCGGCGATACGCTTGACAAGAAGGTGGAATGGAAAAACGGAATAGAAATCATGCAGCACTACATGACGGCGGCTCAGGCGCAGACATTGCTCAACGCCATCAAAGACCTCGATGTTGTGAAAAAGCATGATGCGCAGAATGTGCCGTACACCATTACGCTGCTGACCTGCGACAGTCAGGGCAAAAATGAAGGCACGATGGTGGTGTCTGCGGAAACGACGCTGACGGAAGGCTACTACTATGGTTTCCGGTTTGAAACGACGGGCGAAGGCGTTGTGCTGAACGACGCCAATACGGATGTGAACGCGACGACAAGCGTTACGCTCCCGTATCAGACGACCATCTATTTGGAAGAGTCCCGCACGAGCGGGGTTGACTTCAAGAACACGGCTGTTAACGCGGGCAAAAACGGAGACGCGTGGTACAAGGCCGCCCCGAACGACCTGGTGGAGAAGAAATTCGGCAACCATGGCGTTGGCGATTTGAACGGGCAGACCATCCACGAAAACGAGCTGTACTGGACCATCCTCCTGCGCAATGATGGCGTGGCGCACGACGAAATCACCCTGACCGAAACGCTCCCGCCGCACATTGTGGTGGAGTACATCGAATACGGCGGCTCGAGGCTGATTCTTAGCGAAACGGACAGCACGAAGATGACCGTTGTCAATAAGAAGCTGGACAATGCCGGTACGATTCCGGATGGCTATGAGGTCAGCAACGAGTGGGGCGAGCAGCGCATTTCCATCAAGGCTGATTTGACGACGGTGGGCGAAGGCGCACAGCAGCAGCAGAGAATCAACATCTCCATGAAGCCGAATGAGAATACCGGCGGTCCGGAAACGGTCCTCAACGGCAAGGCGGATATGACCGTCAAGGTTCACTGCAAGATTGCCGACGACTTCCTGGCAACCGCGGTGAACGGCAGTTTGGCGCTGGGCGTGCTGAACAACCAGCTGGACGTGAGATACGACGCGGCGCTCTATCACAAGGAGCAGAAGACCGAGCTGACCTACGAGGAAGAGACGGTCGAGGCGGTGAACGTCCAGAAGGGCTACAGCGTCAAGGGCGGCGACCAGCAGGCGCGAATCACCTACACCATCGACATCAACCAGGCAGGCGCGAAGCTGAATCCGGCATCCAGCACGCTCAGGCTGACGGATACGCTGACCTATGACGTTCTTGGATTGGCTGGCGTGTATCCTTATCTGCGCAATGTGACGTTGGATGAAGGTTCCTTCAGGCTCTATGAGGCGTTGAAGGATGAAAACGGCAATCCGATTCTGGACGTTGATGAAAGCGGCAAGGGGCATCTGCTGCGCGGCGCAGAGATAGAGAAGTATCTCTGGAAGATGGAGTTCACGGAAACGGAAAACATCTTCAGTAATTCCAACTACAATTACAATGAGAAGGTAAAAGGAACGGTTCCCGCTCAACGTTCCCTGAACATAACCGTCACCGTTCCGGACGGCAAGGCGCTGATTCTGGAATACACGGCGCAGGAGAACATTCTGCTGCCGCCTGAGGTGACGAACGAGTACAACTTCAACGACGTGAACCACAAGGGCATCAGTCCGGCGTTGAGAAACCACGCAAACCTTGAAGGAAAAGACAGCTCAAGTACCGAACTGAACAACAGCAATAACGACTACTTCAGTCAGGGCGGCGGCTACATCCACAACAATCTGGTCATCCGCAAGGTGGACAGCGCGAACACCTCGCTGCTGCTGCCGGGAACGGAGTTCACCCTCTACGCATGGAACACGGCAACCAACAAGTTCGAGGCGGTTGGCGGCGAAAATGGTAAGGTCTACACGGATCAAAGCGGTATGATTACTTACCAATACAATTCGGCGAAGCTGAACGAGCGTCCCCTCGACCCGAACGTCGCGTACATGCTGGCGGAAACGAAGGCAATCGAGCCGTACCACCTCGTGCTGGAGGATCGCCCGCTGGTCGTCTTTCACATCATTCCGAGAGCGGACGATCCCGAAGAACATCCGGCGAGATACCCGGAAGGCTACAACAATGGCAACTTCGGCACGATCTCGAAGGATGCGCTGCAGGCGCTCATGACTGCTTCCGGCATCAAGGGCGTGGTGGATGGCCCGCACACCGTCAACGGCTCTGCGAACATCAACATTCAGGTGAAGAACAGCAAGGACCGCCGCAACATGGAGGTGCAGAAGAACTGGGCTGGCGACGACGCCCATGAGAATGCGCGCCCTGCCAGCGTCCTCGTGATGCTTCGCCGCTATGCGCTGACGCAGGAGCAGTATACCGACGTGCTGAACACGGATGCAACGCAGAATCCGCAATGCATCCTGTCTGCGGAAATGGTCAACAATAGCACGAAGGTTGCGCGACAGTTCCCGGAGAATCAGGACGTTACGCTAACGCTGAACCTGCTTGATGGCGCACTTGACAACGCTGCGCGTATTGTGGCTCGCGTAGACGGAAAAGAAGTGGTCTTGGAACCGCAAGATACGTCGAGAAAACAGTTCGTTTACACCACCAAGATGACGCATCAGAAAAAAGTGATTTTCTGCTTGCAGTGGAAAAACTGGGAAGGAAAATGGCAGGACGGTCGCTACTATAACAACGTGAGCATCACGATGACCCCGGAAGGCACACCGGTTGACGAAGTGCCGACGCAGGTCACGCAGTTCACCGACGCGCAGTGGGCAAAAATTCGCCAGCACCCGGACGACGCTTACGGCGGTCGCGAGGCTACGCTGACGGCAGCGAACGGCTGGCACACCCAGTGGTCGCAGCTGGAATCCACCGGCGCGGACGCGAACGGCAACAAGCTCTACTACATTTACTACATCGTCGAGGGCAAAGTGCCGAGCTACACCACATCCGGCATCACCTACACCATCGACCCGAACGCCAGCAAAACCACCGGCACGGTCACGGCGACGCTGACCAACGTCTACCGTCCGGAGGACAAGTACGGCGAAATCAGCATCGACTTGTCCAAGGAATGGTACGCGCCGGATGGCACAAAGCACACGATTACCGAGGAATTCGGCGGCGTACAGGTCGCGCTCTACAAGACGCGCTGGGATTACGTCAACGGCGCGTGGACGAAGGGCAGCACGGAACGCCGCGACACGGTCACGCTGGCAGAAGCGAACAAATGGAGCACCAAGTTCGAGGGGCTGGAAACCTACACGGTCGCCATGGAAAACGGCGTTGTCCAAAACGCCCGCGCCTACACCTACAGCCTCCGGGAACTGAACGTGCCGAGCGGCTTCTACTGCCAGCTGGCATACAGCGGTCTCCCGCAGCACCCGAGCGAGTACTTCACGGACGGGAATCCCGCCAATCCGAAGGCGAACGCGGAGAACGCACGCGGCACGGCGACGCTGCGGAACTACGAGATCGCGAAGCTGACCATCGAAGCCGAGAAGCGCTGGGGTGAAGGCGCAAAGCCTGAAAACATGCAGGATACGCTGACCTTCCGCCTGACCCGCGAAAAGCAGGAGAACGGCGCGTGGGTCGCGGACGACAGCTTCCAAGCGGTCACGAGGGTCATGAGCATCAGCAGCCTGAACACAAGCAAGGTCGTGTTCGGCACTTTCCCGAAGTACGCTGTGACGGGCTTCGACGAGCAGAATCAGCCCATCAGGCAAAGCTACCGCTACAAGGTGGAGGAGGTCAAGTACCAAAACGAAGCCACCCTCCCGTTCAGCGTCAGCTATAGCCCGGCGGACGGTTTCGTGACGACGGAGGGCGATGCGAACACCAGCACCACCGTCACCGTGACGAACAACAGGCTGACGAGCGAGAAGGAAGGTCTGTACCGCTTCAACGTGGCGAAGCAGTGGCTGGACGCTTCCGGCAATCCCGCGGACAAGCCCACGCCGGAAGGTACGAAGGCGAAGATTACCGTGACGCGCACCCGCCATGTCTATGCCCCGGATACGGGCTGGACAGCGGAAACGCCCACCGCAAAGACGATCGAGCTGGACACCACAGCAACGTACACGGCGCTTTGGGCAGAATGGAACGAAACGCAGTCGGTTTATGCGCAATACAACGCCGACGGCACGGTGAAATCCGCGTGGGCGTACACCTACGAGGTGTCGGAAGCGGCGATTGACGGCTACTTCGGCACGCAGCATCTGCCTGCGGACTTCCCGCAGCAGCCGGGCGACTACTTCACAGACGCGGCACTGACCGATATCAAGGAAATTTACCGCCAGCCGCTGACGGACACGCTCCCGGAAGTGACCGAAAAGAACTACTACGTCGAGCGGTTCAACGTCAAGGTGGACAAGACTTGGGCGCGCTTCCGCGACAGGGATGAGCTGACGTTCTGCTTGATTCAGGCGAAGAAGCAGCTCACCTTTGACCGCAATGACAAGCCCATCAAGACGGACGATCAGCAGTACACCTACGTCACGAAAAACTGGACGGAGGGCGGCGAAGAACCGGTCTGGGAGTTCAACAACCTGCCGAAGTACTACTTCACGGTGAATGAGAACGGCGAAGCGCAGAAGAAGCCGTACTACTATTACATCGTAGAGGGGTACGAAACGATTAATGGTGCGCTAAACCCGTATCTGTATCAGGTGAGCTACACAGGCGACGCTACGCTTGTCAAGAAAACAACCGGTGCGGTGAACCAGCCTGCAGACGGCGGAACGGCGAACATCCACGCGAGGAACCTGCCGGCGTATGAAATGGGAAATCTCAACCTCAATTTGACGAAAGAATGGGTCAATGTCACCAAGAAGCCGGAAAAGGTTACGCTCAACTTGACTGAGACAACGCATTCATGGACAAAAGAGGCAGGGTGGATAACTTACGACCCCAATTCGGATACCGTTGAAATAATGCCGGATGCGAATGGAAACTGGACGACAACGCAACCGCTGGAAGCGTACTCTGTTGAGTATAATCCGGACGGCTCTATTCACACGGCGCATGTTTACACCTATGAGCTGACGGAAGACCCTGTGAGCGGTACGCTCCCCAGTTACACCTTCTCGGCGAACTGGCCGAAAGAAGTGGGCGACGTCCTTGAACTCAATTCGGCTGGCGAGCCAATCAAGGCAAAGGATGCGTTCAAAGCCTCTTCGTCACAAATGGAAGGAAGCTTCTTAGTCACCATCGCGGACGCAAGCGCGACCATCACCAACATGCAGACCGGCAAGCTCAACATTGTGAAGCAGTGGGCGGAAGAAGTGGAGTACAACGGCGCACAGAACCCGCTGGACATCAAGCAGGTGTCGATTTCGCTCTTCCGCAACGTCTGGGGCGAAAACTGGACGGATTCGGACGGCGTGGTGCACTACAACTGGTGCTATGACCCCTTCCAGCAGAATTACGTCCTGTCGGCGGAAAACGGCTGGAAGCTGACCATCGACAACCTGCCGTTGTACGACACGACCCTCAATCCCGACGGCAGCCTGCGCAAGTACCGCTATTACATCTTCGAAAGCACGAGCGTCGGCAACGACACGCTGGACCGCTACACGCCGGTGATGACGGCGGATGAAAGCGAACTCGTCGGCTCGACTCTCTACATCACCTTCAAGGATACGACGGAAAACAACGTGACCATCACCAACGTGCCCAAGAGCATCAGCATTGTCAAGCAATGGGCGGACGCGGACACGTTCGGCGAAGAGGGCATGATGCAGGACATCTACCTTGAAGTCATGATGAAGTATCAGGAAGTCTACTCCACGCAGTGGAAAACGGAAAACCTGCTGGAAAAGAGCTACTTCAGCCTGAAGAACGTTATCTGCACGCCGAGTTCGCTCACGGCGGAGCTGGTGCAGATTAACGGCGCGCCCTACCTGCATGTGTCGGGGCTGGCGAAGGCGGATGAACCGTGGCGCGTGACCATCCGGAATCTGCCGGGCTACAACAGTGCGTCCTTCATCATCCGCGAAGTGGAGCTGGCGGGCTACCTGAACAACCTGCCGGACGGCAAGCTGGAGCTGGGCTTCAACGAAATCGGCACAATTACCAACACGCCGACGCAGCTGAAAATCACCAAACAGTTCAAGCAGGCGTATTTCCCCGTAGGCAGCGGAAGCGAACTGCCGCTGAATGTCCGCAATACCGTCGTGTACCTGCAAATCTGGCGCGAAAAGCGTGACGGCGCTGGTCTTCCCCAACACGAACGCTACACGCCCTTGCTGGGCGCGCTGGAAGCGAACATGGACGCGACGATCTTGTCGGACGGCACCGTGCAGCTGACGGTCGGCACGAATACGCCGACCGACGCCGCAACGCTGACGCTGACCCGCCTGCCGCGCTACTGGTTCGACAAGGATACAGGCGCAAGCGGCGAATGGTACTACTACGTCAAGGAAGTGGACGCGGAAGGCAACGAAGTCCATTCGGCTTCTGCCCCGACGAACGGCGTACAGCCGGAAATCAACCCGAACGTCAAGACACTCACCGTCACCAACACCCTGACCGACATCAGCGCCCGCAAGGTCTGGACGTCGCTGGACAATCAGTTCACGCTGAATCCCGCGAACCTCCCGGATATCACGCTGACGCTCAAGCAGACCACCGCGGAAGCGGCGGCGGACGGCGACAAGATCATCGCGACCGTTACCCTTGGCTGGGACGCGGAAGCTGGGAAGGTCGTCGCGAAGAATCTGGATGGCTGGCAGTTTGGCGAAGTGGTTGAATACACCGCGCCGGAAGGCAGCAAGAACATCTGGTGGGGCTACAAGTGGTACAATCTCCCGGCGTATGACGCGGAGGGCAACATCTACCGCTACTACGCCAAAGAGCAGACCCCGGTGGGCAGCGGCTGGCAGCTGGTGACGGACGACCAAAACGCCACGAACACCCTGCCGATTCCCGCGAACAGCGAAAACCGCGTCTTCCAGATTACGAACACACCCATTACCTACACGCTGCCCGAGACGGGCGGCATCGGTACACTGCCGTTCACGCTGGGCGGTCTGCTGCTGATGGCGGCGGCGGCTCTGCTGCTGGGGCAGGAAATCAAACGCCGGAGGGAAGGCTGCTGAGCAGTCGGCAGCCCCCCTTCCGGGGGATTCTCAATCCGTATACGCGGGCGAAAGCCCTTGTATAAACATGGGGAAGAAAACGACGGGAGGAGGAATGAAAACACGCAAAGATGCGATACGTCAGGAGACCTCCCGACGTAGGAAACCCCGGTAATCCCTGAAAAACGTTTCCCAATGAATGAAAAACGACAACGAAGAGGAGAAAAACCATGAAAAAGTTTTGGGCAATTCTGCTGGCCATGATGCTCGTGCTGAGCATGGTCACTGTCGCGGGCGCAACGGAAGTGGAAAATCCGTCTACTGACGCGGAAGGCTTTACGATTACGGTAAACCCGAAGGACGATGTGGATCACGAATACCAAGTGTACCAGATTTTCACTGCTGATGTTGAAACAAATGCAGGAGTAAAGGTGCTGACGAGCGTCAAGTGGGGCACAAATGCCAAGAACGATACTGATGCGGTCAGGACTGGCGACCCTGTTCCGGACGCTGTTCTGGATGCTCTGAAAGCTGTTTCGGGCACGAATCAGGAAAAGCTGGCTGAAATCACGAAGTACTGGAATGCTGACTCCACTCCGGTTGATACGTTCGCTTCCACCAAAGCAGCCCCCGGCACGAGCAAGAAGCTGACCCCCGGCTATTACCTTGTGCGGGACAATCAGGCAAAGCTGGAAGGCAAGGACGGCGCTGCCACGCTGCTGATTGTAAAGGTGCTGGATAAGGACATCGTTGCGACTGCAAAGTCTGAAAAGCCCTCTGTGGACAAGCAGGTGCAGGACGAAGTTGGCGATGCCGAAAAGAACGGCGGAGAAGTGAATCCGGAAGGCTGGGGCGAGAGTGCCGACCACGCGCTGTTTGAAAACTTCAAGTTCCGTCTGGTCGCGACTATTCCGGTCAATGCGGATTATAATGACTATCCGACGTACAAGCTGGTCTTCAACGACACCATGTCCAAGGGCATTACCTTTGTTCAGATTGATTCTGTGAAGGTGAACGGCATCGCACTGAAAGCTACCGATTATGTTTGCACTGCAACGCCTGGTCAGAAGGGCGCAGGCAAGGTTGATGAAAATCAGGATAAGCCGTCTTGGACGCTCACAATCGAAGACCTGAAGAAGGTGATGAAAGAAAACACCAGCATCACTGCTACGGACAAGATTACGGTTGAGGTTGTTTACACGGCGTATCTGAACGAAGAAGCGCAGGTCTTCAACGCGAGCGCCAACAGCACGGACAACAAGAACAGCGTCGATTTGGAATACTCCAACAACCCCAATGCTGATGGCATGGGCAAAACGCCGGAAGACCATGTGTGGCTCTTCACCTATGTTGTGAACAACACGAAGTATGCGAACACGGCTGAGGCAGGCAACGAACTGGAAGGCGCTGGCTTCACGCTTTATGATCAAAATGACCGTGTTGTTCCGCTGTGGAAGGATGCCGATGGCAATTACATTGTCGCAGGCACCACGAAGCCGAATGATACCTATGTGGATGTCAAAAACAATGAAATGATTACGACAGCCAATGGTAAGTTCAACATCATCGGTCTGGATCACGGCACGTACACGTTGAAGGAAACCACGGTTCCTGCTACCTATAATCCGCTGGATCCTGTCACCATCACGATTTCGGCAGACCACAAGGAAGCTGCTGGCGGCGCAAGCGCATCCATGGAACTCACGGCGGCTTCTACGATGAACAACAAGCTTGTCAACAAGTCCGGCGCGACCCTGCCTGAAACCGGCGGCATCGGCACGACCATCTTCTACGTGCTGGGCGGCATGATGTTCGTGGGCGCGGCGCTCATCCTCATCGTTCGCCGCAAGGCCGAAGCGGACGAAATCTAATTTCTCTCCCGCAATTCGTTGAACATCCCCATGTTCTGATGAAACCCCTGCCGGGCGGTGCGCGCAATGCCGCCGCCCGGCATTCCCAAGTGGAAATAATGGAGCATGTTTGCAGAAAGGAGGCGGCTCATGAAGCGCAATATGACAACCATTTTGCTGTTTGTGGTGCTGTTTGTGGGTCTGGCGCTCCTTCTGTACCCGTCCGTGTCGGATTTCTACAATTCCTTCCACCAGTCGCGTGCCGTAGCCACCTACAACACGGTGGTGGAGCAGGAGTCCAAGAAGGATTACGAGGCGGATTGGGCGGCGGCAAACGCTTATAACGAAAAACTCCGCGCACAGTCCACCGTTGATCGCTTGATCATGACCGACGAGGAGCGCGAGGAGTACGACGCGGTGATGAATGTCGGCGGTTCGGGCATCATCGGGGTGATTGAGATCCCGCAGATTGCCGTGACGCTGCCGCTGTATCACTCGACGAACGCCAACGTGCTTCAGGTCGCCGTCGGTCACATCGAGGGCACAAGCCTGCCGACTGGCGAACCGGGGACGCATTCCGCCTTCTCGGCGCATCGAGGGCTGCCCTCCGCCAAGCTCTTTACCAACCTTGACCAGCTCACCTACGGCGATACCTTCACCCTCCGCGTGCTGGACAAGGTGCTGACTTACGAAATCGACCAAATTCTCATTGTCGAGCCGCATGACGTCAGCGCACTGCAAATCTATGACGGCATGGATTTGTGCACGCTCGTCACCTGCACGCCCTACGGCATTAACTCGCACCGGCTGCTTGTCCGTGGACACCGGGTCGAAACATCGCTTGCGCAGCTATCCGTGCGCATCTCCGCGGACGCACTCGTGATTGACCCCTACATCGTCGCGCCGATTGTCGCCGCGCCGATGCTGCTGATTCTCCTCATTCTCATGCTGGTAACAACCAGCCCGAAACACAAGAAGCGGAAAGGAGCTGAGCGGTCGTGATGAGCCGCAAACCCTCGCGCCTGCTGGCGCTTGTCCTGCTGACAGCATTGTGCTGCCTTCTGCTTGCGCCCTGCGCGCTTGCCTTTGAACGGGTGGATTTGACGCACCCCTTGACGTTCGCCATTCAGGCGGATGACAACGAGGATGATGCGCACTTGCCCGGCGTGACCTTCCAGCTGTATCAGGTGGCGGACATGGATGCGGACGCTCGGTTCGCCCTGCGCAGCCCGTACAGCACCCTGAATATCGACATTAACGCGCTGAAGAATGCGGCGGACTGGGCAGCCGCGTCCGAAGCGATGAAAGCCCTCACCGCGTCCGAAACGCCTGATTTCACCGGCACGACGGACGAAAACGGCAGAGTAACATTTACGGGCCTGAACCCCGGTCTGTACCTTGTTTCCGGCACGCCGGTTATCATCGGCGGCTGGGCGTACAGCTTCCAGTCCTTCCTGACCTCTGTGCCGACGCGCAATGTGGACGACGAGTGGCAGTACGATGTCCTCTCCACCATCAAGCTGGAACGTTCACCCGCGCTGATTGACCTTGAGTGCGTCAAGGTGTGGGACGACGACAACCGCGGCACATATCGCCCTGTGCAGATTGAAATTCATCTGATGCAGGACGGTCAGCATATCGACACGGTGATTCTGAACAGCGAAAACAACTGGCATCATATCTTCAAGGATTTGCCGGCTGACCATGTGTACACCCTCAACGAGATTCTGGGGTCTGATGTGTACTATGAGCCGGAATATTCCATCGAAAACGGCGTGTATGTGATTACCAACCGCCGCACGGTCACGCCGACCCCGACCGCCCCGATTCCCGAAACGGGGCAACTGTGGTGGCCGGTGCCGATTCTGGCGGGTGCGGGCATGATTCTGTTCGTCATTGGCTGGATTCTGCACCGGAAATGGAGCCAAGAGCATGAAGAACCGTAAGGGCAATTTGCTGATGACGCTGGGGCTGGTGCTGATTTTGGCGGCACTGGCGCTGGTGGGCTACAACCAGTGGGATGCCAGCCGCGCGCAGCAGGAGTCGGATGATGCGCTGATGGCGCTGGAGCAGATTCGCATTCAGCGGCAGATGGAATCGCAGCAGACCGCCGCACCGCCCGTAGTCACCGCGACGATGATGCCGACGGACACACCCGCGACGGATGCGCCGATAACCGACGCGCCGACGGCGGATGCCACTGCGGCGGATAACCCGGCAGCATCCACGCCCGCTGTAACTGACGCACTGCCGACTGACTTTCCGCGTGATGACGTAACCGCCACGAACACCCCTGTGACGGATGCGCCCGCAACGGCGAATCCTGCGACGAATCCGCCGAAACCGACGAGCGCGCCGACGGCGAATCCTGCGACGAACCCGCCGAAACCGACGAGCGTGCCGACGGCAGGGGATGCGACGAATCCGCCGAATCCGACGAGCGTGCCGATGACAGAGAATGCGACGAATCCGCCGAATCCGACGAGCGTGCCGACGACAGAGAATGCGACGAATCCGCCGAATCCGACGAGCGTGCCGACGACAGAGAATGCGACGAATCCGCCGAAGCCGACAAACGCGCCAACGGCAGGGACTGCAACGAACCCGCCGAAGCCGACGAGCACGCCGACGGCAGGGACTGCAACGAATCCGCCGAAGCCGACAAACGCGCCGACGGCAGGGACTGCAACAAATTCGCCGAAGCCGACGAGCGCGCCGACGGCAGGGACTGCAACGAATCCACCGAAGCCGACAAATACGCCGACGGCAGGGACTGCAACGAATCCACCGAAGCCGACGAGCACGCCGGATGCCGCGCAGACATCAAATCCGACGAGCACGCCGGAAATCACCGAAACGCCCATGCCGACGGAATCACCAGAACCGACCGAAACGCCTGAACCGACACCATCCCCCGAACCCACGCCGACACCCACGCCCGCGCCGACGGGTAAGCTCTACGAGCGCGTGCCGGGAATCGAAATGCCGGGCGAGAAGGTCAATGGGCACGAGTATATCGGCACGCTGTCCATCCCGTCGCTGGGGCTGAAAGTGCCGGTGCAGCGCAACTGGTCGTACGAGAACCTGAGCGTGTCGCCGTGCCGCTATTCCGGCAGCGCCTACGCGGGCAACCTCGCTATTATTGCGCACACCTACCACTTTGGCAAGCTGAGCAGCTTGGCGCTGGACGCAACCGTTACCTTCACGGACATGGAGAATAACGTTTTCCGCTACGTTGTGCGGGAGAAAAACACGATTTCGCCCAACGATGCGAACGAAATTGCCCATTCCGGCTATGACCTGACGCTTGTGACCTGCACCCTCAGCGGCACAAAACGCGTGGCGGTGTACTGCGAGCGCGTGAAATAATCCAACAAAAGGACTGTCTGCAACGGGCAGCCCTTTTTTCGTGAAATCCATGCAACACGGCAGGAATTGACGGGGTGGAGCGCGAAATAAACAAGCACGGCGTAACTTTCGCCGCAGGAAAGGAAAGCAAACTTGAACTGGAAAATACACCTTTATCGTGCTATCCTCTGGCTGATTACGCTGTCCCTGCTGCTGGTGATGTTCGGTTTCTCGGCACAGGAAGGCACGCAGTCCGGCAGCATCAGCGATAAAATTGCCTGCCCAATTACGGATTTTCTGGCGCAACGGCAGGGACTGACGGGGCAGGCGTACTGGAAGCTGTATGCACAGGTGGATTTTGCCGTGCGGAAAACGGCGCATTTCTTGGAGTATACGCTCTTGGGAATGCTGCTGACGCTGCTGCTGGACAGCTACTGCGCCCGCTGGCACTGGCTGTCATGGGCGGGATGTACGCTCTATGCCGCGACGGATGAAATCCATCAGCTTTTCGTTGCCGGGCGTACGGGCAAGTGGCAGGATGTGCTGGTGGATTCATCGGGCGCGCTGGCGGGGCTGCTGCTGGCGATGTTCATGCTCTGGCTGATTCGGCGGCGCAGGGCGAAAAAGCAATCAACATAATAAATAGGAGGCAAATTATGCTGACAATCGAACAGCTTTACGACCTTAACCACACATTGGCGGCGGATTATCTGCGGCAGTTTACCTATCCGTGGGAGGCGCTTGCGGGCATCAAGGCGGAAATCCTGCGCATCGGTGCGGCGCTTGACCCGGCGGAATACACCGAAATCAGCGAGCACGTCTGGGTGCACAAAACCGCGACGGTTGCGCCGACGGCGTATCTGGGTGCGCCCTGCATCATCGGCGCGCGGACGGAAGTGCGGCATTGCGCGTTCATCCGCGGCAGTGCGCTGGTAGGGGCAGACTGTGTGGTCGGCAACTCTGTGGAGCTGAAGAATGTGATTCTTTTTGATCATGTGCAGACGCCGCACTACAACTACGTCGGCGACAGCATCCTCGGTTATCGCAGCCACATGGGGGCAGGGTCGATTACCAGCAACGTGAAGAGCGACAAGACGCTGGTGACGGTTCGCGGCGCAGGCGAAAGCATGGCAACCGGCTTGAAGAAAATGGGCGCAATGCTTGGCGACTATGTGGAAGTCGGCTGCAACAGCGTGCTGAACCCCGGCACGGTTATCGGGCGGGAGAGCCAAATCTACCCGCTGAGCTGCGTGCGTGGTGAAGTGCCCGAAAGAAGCATCTGGAAAACTGGCGGCGTGGTGGTGAAGAAGCAATGATTCAGCCGATTGTGAGAGATGTGATGTTCCTGTCCTGCAAGAGTCAGATGGCGACGGCGGAGGATTTGCCCGTTGCGCGTGACCTCGCGGATACCCTGCGCGCCCATGCGCACGAGTGCGTCGGCATGGCGGCGAACATGATTGGCGTCCGCAAGCGCATCATTGCGGTGATGGCGGGGAAAACCGTGCTGGTGATGCTTAATCCGGTCATCACGGATCGCCAGATTCCCTTCGCAGCGCAGGAGGGGTGCTTGTCGCTGGACGGCGAGCGCCCGTGTTTGCGGTATCAGCAGATTTTGATGGAATATCAGGATGAGCAGCTGCAACGGCATGTGCAGCGGTTCTCTGGTTTCACCGCGCAGGTGATTCAGCATGAGGTGGATCATTTGGAAGGCATCATTATTTGAGGTGAGGACATGACTATCACACAAACGCTCTGTCAGGAGTTCCAAACCGCCCCGTGGCAAATCGACGCCGTCATTCGCCTGCTTGACGAGGGCTGCACGCTGCCGTTTATCGCGCGTTACCGCAAGGAACAGCACGGGTCGCTGGATGACCAGAAGCTGCGTGAAATCAGCGAACGGCTGACGGCGCTGCGGGCGCTCGAAGCGCGTCGGCAGGAAATCAGTGAAAGCCTGCAAAAGTTAGATGTCTGGACGGAGAAGCTGCAAAGCGACCTCGATGCTGCCGAGACATTGGCGCAATTGGAGGATATCTATCGCCCGTACCGCCCGAAGCGCCGTACCCGCGCGTCGATTGCCAAGGAGAAGGGGCTGGAGCCGCTCGCGAACGCGCTGATGCTCCAGCAGCGGAACATGATGGCGCCGGAAACCATCGCCCTGCGCTATGTGAACGCGGAGAAGGGCGTCGAAACGGCGGAGGATGCCCTGCAAGGCGCGATGGATATTATCGCCGAGGTCGTCAGCGACGATGCCGCCGTCCGCACGAAGCTCAAAACGTACTACCATCAAACGGCGATGGTCGCGACGGTCGCGGCGAAAGACGAGGACAGCACCTACCGCATGTACTACGACCACCGCGAGCCGCTGCGCCTGATGCCGTCACACCGGGTGCTGGCGATGAACCGCGGGGAGAAGGAGGGCTTCCTCAAAGTCGCGCTGGACGTGGACAAGGAGAAGGCGCAGCAGCTCGTGCGCTACGGCTTTGTGCAGCAGACGGGCAGCCCGGCATGCAAGTACGTCGCGCAGGCGTGTGACGACGCGTATACGCGGCTGATTGCGCCGTCGCTGGACACGGAACTGCGCGCGGAATTGACCGACAAGGCGAGTGCAGCGGCGATTCGCGTGTTCGCGCTGAATCTGCGCCCGCTGCTGATGCAGCCGCCGGTGCGCGGGAAGGTCGCGATGGGGCTTGACCCCGGCATCCGCACGGGCTGCAAGGTCGCGGTTGTGGACGAAACCGGGCGCGTGCTGGATACGGGCGTCATTTTCCCGCTGCCCAGCCACGGCAAGGTTGCGCAGGCGAAGGAAACCGTCAAGCGCATGATCCAGAAGCACCACGTCGGCATCGTCGCCATCGGCAACGGCACGGCGGGGCGCGAGACGGAGCAGTTCTTCGTTGAGGTGATGAAGGAGCTGGCGCTGGGCGACGCGCTCAAATACATGGTCGTCAGCGAGGCGGGCGCGTCGGTGTATTCCGCGTCGAAGCTGGCGGCGGAGGAGTTCCCGCAGTTTGATGTCAGTCTGCGTTCGGCGGTGTCGATTGCGCGGCGGCTGCAGGATCCGCTGGCGGAGCTGGTCAAAATCGATCCGAAGGCGATTGGCGTAGGACAGTATCAGCATGACCTGAAAGCAGCGGAACTGGACGCGGCGCTGGGCGGCGTGGTCGAGGACTGTGTGAACAGCGTCGGCGTGGATGTGAATACGGCGAGCGTGTCGCTGCTGAGTTACGTCGCGGGCATCAACACGACCGTCGCGAAGAACATCGTGGCGTACCGCGAGGAAAACGGAGCGTTCACGACTCGTGCGCAGCTGAAGAAAGTGCCGCGCCTTGGGCCGAAAGCCTTTGAACAGTGCGCAGGCTTCCTGCGTATCCCCGGCGGCAAGGACTTGATGGAGAACACAGGCGTTCACCCGGAGAGTTACGACGCGGCGCGCGCCCTTTTGAAGCACTTTTCGCTCACCCCGGCAGAGGCAGTCGGCAAGCTGCTGACCTTGGCGGACGCGGAGGGGTTCGCGGCGCTGGCGAAGCAGCTGAATGTGGGCGAACCGACCCTGCGCGACATTGCGGCGGAGCTGTCCCGCCCCGGCCGCGACCCGCGTGATGAGCTGCCGCAGGTGCTGATGCGCAGCGACGTGATGGATTTGAAGGACTTGCAGCCCGGCATGGAGCTTCGCGGCACGGTGCGCAACGTGACCGACTTCGGCGCGTTTGTGGACATCGGTGTTCACCGCGACGGCTTGGTGCATATCAGCCAGATGGCGCAGCGCCGCGTGAATCATCCGAGCGAAGTCGTCCGAGTCGGCGACATCGTGACCGTGTGGGTGCTGGAAGCGGATGCGAAAACGAACAGAATTAGTCTGACAATGCGTCCGCCGGCGAAAGGGTAAGGCAATTTCTCAACAACCAAAAGCACACAAACTAAAAAACTAACATAACAGACCTGTAACATCCGAAGGGGCGCCGAAGGTTTCCAAAGGGCGATCGGAAAGCCCTTTGGTCGCTCCCGAAGGAGCGAAATCCCTGCGTAACAATCCAATCCTATAAGCAATAGGAGGAAAATTCATGCAAAACATGCGAAAATGGATTGCGCTATTCTTGACCATGCTGCTGCCGGTGCTTCCGGCAGCCGCCGAGGAGGAATCAACCATGCTGACAGGCAAAACAGCGACGGAAATCGTTGAGATGATGGGTTTCGGGTGGAATCTGGGCAATACGCTGGACGCAACCGGCGGCAATACCGCGGATGTGACCGCGCAGGAGCAGTCGTGGGGGAACGCGAAAATCACCCCGGAACTGATGGTGCGCGTGAAGGAAGCGGGCTTTGACACCATCCGCATTCCCGTGACTTGGTACCGCTATACCTCGGACGATGGGACGTACACCATCCGCGAGGACTTCCTCCAGCATGTCCATGAAGTGGTCGAATGGGCGCGAGAGGCGGACTTGTTCGTCATCCTCAATGTGCACCACGAAGCGTGGATTAACGAGCCGAATTTCGCGGCGGACGCGGAGAAAATCGGCGAGCAGCTGACGGCAATGTGGCGGCAGATTGCGGACACCTTCGCCGACTTTGACCAGCATGTGATTTTCGAGGGCATGAACGAGCCGCGCGCGCAGGGTACGAACTATGAGTGGAGCGGCAACGCGGCGTGCTACGCTGCCGTCAACTACCTCAACCAAGTGTTTGTGAACACCATCCGCAAGGACGCCAAGGGCTGCAACGCCGAGCGCTGCCTGATGATTCCGGGCTACGCGGCGACCAGCTCCCCGGCGGGCACGGCGGCGATTGCCCTGCCGACGGTGGATGGCGAAGCGGCGGCAAACATCATCGTGTCCGTGCATTCGTATGATCCGCAGACCTTCTGCCTGCAGGATACGCAGACGACGTTCGACCCGGAGAAGGATGGCGCGAAAATCAACCGCGTGTTCGAGAACATCAAGGAAACCTTCCTTGACCGGGGGATTCCGGTCGTGATGGGCGAAACGGGTGCGACGAACACGAATGGCAATCACGACGAGCGCGCGAAGTGGGCGTACTGCGTCGCGCAGAATGCCCAGCGCTACGGCGTGCCGATTGTCATCTGGGATAATGGGAACAATCAGACGTCCGGCGGTGAGTGCCACGCATGGATTCGCCGCGCGGTGAATCCGAAGCTGCGCAGTCAGGCGACGAGCGTGGTGTACCCGCAGGTGCTGGACGCGCTGTGGGAAGGCAAGAACAGCACGGCATGGGGCAGTGCGCTGACGGAAGTGCGCGCGGAGGCGGACGAGAGCATCCTCTGGGCGAACGCCGACGGCTTGACGAGCCAGAAGGAATGGGATTCCTCCTACATCCAGCTCGAAGCGAAAATGGAGTGGTTCGCGGACGGCGCGCGCATTGGCATTCGCTATTCCGGCGCGGGTACGCCCAAAATCGTGCTGGACAGCGCGGAAAAGAGTGTCTGGTGGATTCTGGTGGATGCGGCGGAGATACAGAAGAATGATGACGGCACGAAGACCGCGTGGTTCACGAGCGAAATCCTGCTGGCGGAAATGCGCAAAAACGGCGTTGATAACCCTGCACAGCTGCAAAATTGTTATGTCATCGCGACGAACGGGAAGATTACCGCTTACCGCATCACCGTGGAGGGCATGGCGACGGCGCTGACGACCTACCATGTGAACGGCAGCGCGATTCATCAGGCGGATTTGCCGGATGCCCCGACCTACCCGCACATGACCTTCTGCGGCTGGTACACCACGCCGGATTACCAGCCCGGCACGGAAGTCACGGGCGCGAGTGGCGCTTCGGACGCATGGGCGAAGATGGCGCTGGACATGAGCGTCATTAAGTAACAAAGGAGTCAATAGCGTTGGATTTTGAATATCTGCTGTTTTTGCAGAACCTCCGGGCGGAAGCGCCGAACTTCATCAACAGCTTGCTGCTCTTCATTTCGGAATTTGCCGCCGGGTCGCTGCCGGTTGTTATTATCGTCGTATTCTACTGGTGCATCGACAAGCGCACCGGGCAGCGGATGGGGCTGTGCTTCGCGGGCGCAACGATGGTGACGCAGCTTATCAAGAATATCGCGTGCGTCTATCGCCCTTGGAAGCAGGATGCGCGGCTGCAAATCGCCCCGGAAGCGGCGGCAACGGCAACGGGCTACTCGTTTCCAAGCGGACATGCGACATTGGCAGCGTCTTTTTACGGCAACCTCGCGGCGTACCTGAAAAAGTACAGCAAATGGTGGATTCTGCCGTGCGTGCTGCTGACGCTGCTGACGGCGTTTGCCCGCAACTGGCTTGGCGCGCACACGCCGCAAGATGTGCTGGTTGGGATGATGATTGCGCTGGTTGTGCTGCTGCTGTCAAAATACTTGCTGAACTGGGCGGACGGCGGCAAGAACCGCGACTGGCTGCTGGCGACTATCGGCATCATCCTGTCTGCCGCGATGCTGATGTACACCAGCGTGAAGCCGTATCCGATGGATGTGCTGCCGGACGGAACGCTGCTGGTTGACCCGTGGGACATGGTGACGGACTGCTACAAGGCGGCGGGGGCGATGATGGGCTTCTGCCTTGGCTGGGTGCTGGAGAGGCACTTTGTCGGTTTTGATGCAAAGGGTGCGGGCAAGGCGCGCATGATTCGCGGCGTGGTCGGCGTAGCGCTGCTGCTGGCGGTGCGGAAGGGACTGAAGGCGGCGGGTAATCTGCTGCTGGATGCGCACTGGCTGGGCTTTGCAGAGATGTTCGGGCTGATGCTGTTCGCGATTGTGCTGTATCCGGCGCTGTTCCAGTGGGTGGAGGGAAGGAAAAGCAAATCGTGAAATTGGGCGTTTCGGGCGAAAATGGCTCGGAGCGCCTTTTTTGTGTACGCATTTTGTGCATGAACGCATATGCGCCGGGATATGATAGGAATACGCACCCGGAAAGGATGCAGGAAAGAGAGGAAAGACGCATGGAAGAACGCAAATGTGTCGGTTGGCAGGAACAGGAGACATCCCGCCTGTTTTCCGCTGTGCAGGCGGCGCGGGGCAGCGGCGCACCGCTTCGGCAAGTGTTCGAGGACTTATCCGTGGACTTGGGACGCAAGCCCAACAGCATCCGCAACTACTATTACGCCTGTTTGCGGAATCAGGAGCAGAATACGCCGCGCGTACAGGCGTTCATTCCCTTCACGGAGGCGGAGACGCATGACCTCTTGCGTCAGGTGCTGACGGGCTGCGGGCAGGGCATGAGCGTCCGCGCGTGTGTTATGCGGATGGCAGACGGCGACCACAGCCGGATGCTGCGCTATCAGAATAAGTACCGCGCGATTTTGAAGCATCATCCGGAGATGATTGCGCAGGTGCGGCAGGAGCTGCTGGCAGAGGGCGTTGCTGCGCCCGCGCAGGGGAAGAATCCGCCTGATGAGGCAGAGAACCGCGCCGCGTCCCAGATGATGGCGGAACCGTGTGTGCTGAAAATGCTGGAAGGCATGAAGGAACTGCTTCAGCGGGCGTCGGCGGTGGAGGAGAAGGAGCAATTGCAGCGTTCGCTCGATCGAATGCGCGTGGAGCAGGATTTGCGGCGGATTGCGTGGGAGAAAGACTATGACGCGGCTGTGCAGCTGATTCGGGAGATGCGGGCGTGCTTGGAAAGCGTTCGTAATTCGCTGGACGGGGAGAAGCGCTGCGATGTGGAGGACTGCCTTGCGAAAGCCGCTGCGTTCCTCCAATAAACACGCGGGAGAAGCATGAAAGTGTCACCGATTGAATCGCGTGTAAGGGCTAAGGTGGAGGACTTCGGCACGCTTCATTCGCCCCTTGCGTTCCCCCGAAAAATGCGGTATACTGTCCTTGTAAAGGGGGCATCCACATGGAAATCGGAATTCGGCTGCATGATACGGCAGGAAGTAATTTGGAGGAACACCTGCGTAACGCAAAGGAGCAGGGGTTTTCCTGTGTTCATATCGCGATGAGCAAGGTCATGCCGGGGTTTAAGATGGCGGATGCGCCGGAGCTGCTGACGGACGCGCTGGCGGATGAGGTGCGCGGGCTGCTGGAGAAGTACAATCAGCGGTGCGTGCTGCTGGGGTGCTATTTGAACCTGTGCAGCCCCGATTTGTCGGCGCACGAGCGCACGCTGATGAATTATCGTGCGCATTTGCGGTTCGGCAAAAAAATCGGCGCGCTGATGGTCGGCACGGAAACCGGCGCACCCAATATCGGTTACAAATCCTGCCCGGAGTGCCGGACGGAGGAGAGTCTGCGCCTGTTTATTGAGCGCGTGAAGCCTGTTGTCCGCTGGGCGGAGGAAGAGGGCATGATGCTTGCTATCGAGCCGGTCACGCGGCACATCGTCTGCACGGCGGAAAGGTGCCAGCGGGTGCTGGCGGAGGTGCAGTCCGAAAACCTGCAGGTTATTCTTGACGCGGTGAACCTGCTCGACCGCAAGAACGTCCATCAGGCGCAAGAAGTTGTGACGGATGCGATTGCGCGTTTGGGGGATTCCGCCGAGCTGCTGCACATCAAGGATTTCCTGCCCGATGGTACGGACGAGTGCGCGTGGGCGCGGCAGAATATCGCGAATGTCAACATGTTTGATGGGCTGCTGTCGATTGCGCCGGGGCTGGGGCGGATGGATTACCGCCCGCTGATGCAGCTCGCGAAGCGCCGGAATCTGCCGATGACGCTGGAGAACACAAATCCGCAGAACGCGGTGTCGGCGCGCCAGACACTCGAAAAGACGCTGGAGGAATGCTGAATGGCAATGGATTTGCAGCGCCTGATGAGCCTGCTGCGCCAGTGTATGCAGCGCTACGATATGGTGTCGGCGGGGGATAAAATCGCGGTCGGACTGTCCGGAGGCAAGGATAGCCTGACGCTGCTGATGGGCCTGAAGCACCTCCAGCGGTTCTATCCCGTGCCGTACGGGCTGTGCGCGATTCACGTCGGCAGCGGTGCGCCGGGCAGCGAGGCAGACGTGGAGACGATGCGGCGGTTCTGCGAAGGATTAGACGTGCCGTTCTATTTTGTGGATGCAAAGGTGTACCAGATTGTGTTTGAAATCCGCAAGGAGAAGCACCCGTGCAGCCTGTGCGCCAAGCTCCGACGCGGCGCGCTCAACGACAAGGCAATGGCGCTGGGATGCAATAAAATCGCGTATGCGCACCATCAGGACGACTTCATCGAAACGAGCCTGATGAACCTGATGCTGGAGGGGCACTACGACTGCTTTCTGCCTGTGACGCACCTCGACCGCACGAACCTGCAAGTCCTCCGCCCCATGCTCATGGTCAAGGAGCGCGACGTGATTGGCTTTGCACGGAGGGAGAATCTGCCTGTTGTCAAGAATCCATGCCCTGCCGATGGGCATACGCGCCGGCAGGATGTGAAGGACTTCATCCGGCGCAGTCGTGACGTCTTTCCGCAGGGACGCGAATGCCTATATGCGTCGCTGCTGGACTATTTCGACCGAAATGTGACGAAAAATGCAAAAAACGGGTAAAAATCCTCCGAAAACGATATTTTTGGTGAAAAACAACAAAAGCTTTCGAAAAAAATACGAAAAAATGGCGCATTTAGCCGAAAAAATGTACAAAACGCCCGAAAACAGCGAAATGACGCTGTAACGATGACAAGTAACCTACTTGACACCATCCGAAAGTAGTGTATAATGGACAATATACGTTGGTATAGGTCTCTGATTGTAAAGGCGCAGTCCGTCCACTTGCCAATGTATAAGAATGGCTAAAGTGTCACTAAGAACCGAATTTGGCAGATGCGAAATGTCCTCCGACGCAAAATTATCGGGGGGGGGTATTTTGTCTGCCGATTTTGCAACCTCTGGTTTCACACCGCCCGATGGAAAGTAGGACAAGCCGATGATTACCATGCAGGAAATGGAGAAGGAGCTGGCCATTTACCGCAAGAACTTTACCGCGGTTCGCCTCATCAGCGAGGCAGATATCTTGCGTACAATTGAAGCGCGCAAGCACAATCCGGCTTCACGCGCCTGCCCCTGCCGGGATGGGCGGATGACATCGCAGGGATGCCGAAACTGTATCGTTCTCCGGGCGTACATGGAGAAATGCAAGAAAATCAAGCTCGAATATGATGACCCGAATGTTTATCAGGTGACAGCGCGTTACCTGCATGTCGAGGGCGGGCGCTATGTGCTGGAACTGGTGCAGAAACTTGACGACGACATGATGATTGACGCCGAGTCGGGCGAGAAGCTTGCCAATCGCCTGTCCAGTTATGAGGACAAGCTGTACCACGATGCGCTCACGGGGGCGCTCAACCGCCGCTATTACGAGGAACACATGTGCAAAACCGTCTATGAGGCGGGCATTGCCATGATTGATGTGGATAACTTCAAACTTTATAATGATGTTTTCGGGCACCGCGCGGGTGATGTTGTGCTGGAGACGATGGCGCAGTCCGTTAAGCTGCATACCGCGAGCGGCGATTTGCTGGTGCGCCTGGGCGGAGACGAGTTCCTGCTGGTTATGCCCGGCATCCCCGCTGACCGCCTGTACAGCCGCCTGCTGCAAGTGAGCGAGGCGGTGCACAATACGCCTGTGCCGGGGTACACGAATCTGCAAATTTCGATTAGCATCGGCGGCGTGATGGGCAATGGCCGCCTGCTGGAAACTGCCGTGGAGCAGGCCGACCAGCTGATGTATCAGGCGAAAACGCATACGAACATGGTTATGACGGAGATGATGCTGGCGCAGTCGTCGGAGCAGGAGAATGAGCTGCGCGCGCGGAAAGAACGCATCCTGATTGTGGATGACTCGGAGTTGAACCGCGCGCTGCTGACGGAAATGCTGGAGGACGACTACGAGATTCTGGAAGCTGCGAATGGGCAGGAGTGCATGGACATCCTGAACGCGGGCAGCGATAAAATTTCGCTGATGCTGCTGGATCTGCTGATGCCTGTGATGGACGGCTTCGAGGTGCTGGCGTCGATGAACCGCAGCCACATGCTGGAAAATCTGCCGGTTATCATGATTTCCAGCGAGGACTCGGATGCTTTTATCCGCCGCGCCTACGAGCAGGGCGTGAGCGACTACATCAGCCGCCCGTTCGATGCGAAAGTAGTCTATCGGCGCGTCTACAACACCATTAAGCTGTACGCCAAGCAGCGTCGCCTGGTGTCAATGGTCACGAGCCAAATCCTCGAAAAAGAAAAGAACAACATGCTGCTGATTAACATCCTGAGCCATGTGGTGGAGTTCCGGAACGGTCAAAACGGCTCGCATGTGCAGCATATGCGGCAACTGTCGGAGCGGCTTCTGGAGACGCTATGCGCCAAAACCGACCGCTACCGCCTGACCCCGCAGGACTGCGACCTGATTGCCCTCGCGTCGTCGATGCACGATATTGGTAAAATCGCCATTGACGCGAAAATTCTGAATAAACCCGGAAAGCTGACACCGGAAGAGTTCGAGCAGATGAAGCAGCACACGATTCTTGGCGCGAAGATGCTCGACGACCTTGCGGCGCACCACAACGAGAAGCTGGTGCGCACGGCCTGCGACATTTGCCGCTGGCACCACGAGCGCTATGATGGGCGCGGCTATCCCGACGGTCTGGTGGGAGACGAAATCCCGATTTCGGCGCAGGTCGTTTCGCTGGCGGATGTGTACGATACGCTCATCAGTGAGCGCGTCTACAAACCCGCGTACAGCCACGAACAGGCGATGGCTATGATCCTGAACGGCGAGTGCGGCGTGTTTAATCCGCTGCTGATTGAGTGCCTGAAGGAACTTCGGGAGACGCTGCGGTGTGAGCTTGGCGTGCCGCCGCTTAACGTGAAGCGCGAAAAAGCACCGGGCGACGGCGCAAAACCTGCGGAATCCGAAGCATAAAAGACGACCCGGCTGCCGGCAATATCGGTGGTCGGGTCGATTGATTTACCATTGGTTAACGTGTACGCGGTTTTCTTCGTAGCGGCTGGGGCGCACTGCGCGCATGTCGATATCCTCCGCTGGATAGCCGAGCGCGAGGATCGAGTGCGGTACAATCGTCTCCGGCAGCTGGAAAATCGTCGCCTGCCGCTTCACGCGCTTTTCGTCCGGCCAAGTGCCAAGCCAGACCGATCCGATGCCGAGGTCGTTCGCCGCTAACGTCATGTTCTGCGCGGCAATCGCGGCGTCAATCACCCAGAAATCCGGCGCGGGCGGAAAAGCGCGGTCGAGGTCGCCGCAGACAAGAATCGCCGCCGCTGCCTGATTCAGCATCCGCGCGACGCGCCCGTTCGCTTCCGCCATCTGCGCGAGCTTTTCCCGGTCGGTTACGACAATGAACGCCCATTCGCGGGCGTTGACGGCGCACGGCCCGCTCATCGCGGCTTCGAGGATGGTGTGGAGTTTGTCGGGTTCAATCGGCTTGTCGGCAAATTTGCGCACGCTGCGGCGGGTGAGGATGTTCTGCATGGTTTCCATCGGTCAAAATCTCCTTCCATTCATATGGATTCAGCATAGCACAGTTTTCTGCTGAATGCAAAGCGAAAAGCGGGAAAAAATCGCGGGTGTAAAATTGTGCAGCCGCAAAGTTTCCCGGCGGTTCATGTACAAATGGGAAAAAATGCGGTATAATAAAACATGAGCCGCGAGGAACGGCTCGGAAAGGATGAAACACCAATGCTCGATCAGAACGTTGCACGGGAAGTATTGCAGGAAGCGGTACGTACCGGCGGTGATTTCGCTGAAATTTTCATGGAAGACCGCATTGACCACGCAATGGGGATGCGCTCTCATAAGCTGGAAAGCGCGACGACAAGCCGGACGCACGGCGCGGGCGTGCGCGTGTTCAGCGGTACGAATGCGATTTATGCCTACACCAACGATACCAGCCGGGAAGGGTTGATGAACTGTGCGCGTCAGGCAGCAGCGGCGGTGCGCGGCGGCAGGGGCTGCGTGGTGGAACCGTTCAAGCCATGGGATGCCTCCCGTCCGGAAGAAATTCTGCTCCTGCCGACTGACGTGAAGGCGGCGCTCAAAGCGGAGAAGCTCCGCGCGGCGGAAGCGGCGGCGCGCAGTGTCTCCCCGGAAATTGTGCAGGTGATGGCGAATTATGGCGACCATGTGCAGGATGTGTGCATCTGCAATACCGAGGGCGTGTTCGTGACCGACCGCCGTGTGCAGACGCGCCTGCGCGTGAGTGCGATTGCCAGCAACGGCACGGAGAATCAGTCCGGCAGTGATGCGCCCGGCGCGTCCATGGGCTTTGAACTGTTCGACACGCGCGTGAATGCGGAAGAATCAGGAAAAATCGCCGCCCAGCAGGCCGTGACGATGCTTCATGCACCGGTATGCCCCGCGGGTGTGATGCCCGTCGCGATTGACAACGGCTTCGGCGGCGTTATCTTCCATGAAGCGTGCGGCCATTCGCTGGAGGCGACCAGCGTGGGCATCGGCGTGAGCGAATTCTGCGGCAAGCTCGGTCAGCAGATTGCCTCGCCCATCGTGACCGCCATCGACGACGGCACGCTTGTCAACAACTGGGGTCAAATTCATGTGGACGACGAAGGCACGCCCAGCCAGCGCACGGTGCTGATTGAGAACGGCATTTTGAAGAGCTACATGGTGGACCGCCTCGGCAGCCGCCGGATGAATCACCCGATTACCGGCTCCTCCCGCCGCGAAAGCTATGCCTATGCCCCCACGAGCCGTATGCGCTCCACCTTCATCGCCCCCGGCAATGACAGCAACGAGGAAATCATCGCGTCCATGGGCGACGGTCTGTATGCCCGCAAGATGGGCGGCGGCTCCGTCAACCCGGCGACGGGCGAATTCAACTTCTCCGTGGCGGAAGCGTATCTGGTGCGCGACGGCAAGATTGCCCACCCGGTGCGCGGCGCGTCCCTGATTGGGCGCGGCAGCGAAATCCTGATGAAGATTGACCGCGTTGGCAAAGAACTGGAACTGTCGCAGGGCATGTGCGGCTCCAAGAGCGGCAGCGTCCCGACCGACGTCGGTCAGCCGATGATTCGCGTCAGCAGCATCACCGTGGGCGGCCGCTAAGGAGGAGAAGCAGATGAAAGTCAACGAATTTTTGAATGAGGTGCTCGCGGCAACCAAGGCGGCGGGCATTGATCCGGCGGAAGTATATTATCACGGCGGCGACAGCTTCAACGTGAGCGCACTGGACGGCGAAATCAGCGACTACAAGGTGGCATCCTCGTGCGGGGTATCCCTGCGCGGCATGTTTGGCGGCAAGATGGGCAGCGCGTCCACCGAGGCGTTCGACGCTGATGCCGTCCGCCAGCTGATTGACGGCGTGAAGGAATCCGCCACCCTGCTGGAAACCGATGAGCAGGATGAGATTTTCGCGGGCGAAGAGCGCTATCCGACCATCGAAAAGGAAGAAAGCGACGTCGCGACGACGAGCGCTGAAGCGAAAATTGAGAAGTGCCTGAAGCTGGAAGCCTTGGCGAAAGCTGCTGACCCGCGCATTGTTCGCGTGCCGAGCGCGCTGGTCGCGTCCTCCAGCAGCGAGGTCATCCTGCGCAACAGCTATGGGCTGAATTTGCAGGATTCGGGTAGCTACTTCTTCTCCTACACCAGCTTGGTTGCCAAGGACGGCGCGTCCACCGCGGTCAATGGCAAGGTGGCTGTGTCCAGCCGCTTTGACGGCATTGACCCGGAGAAAATTGCTGCGGATGCGGCGAAAGAAACGCTGTCCCAGCTGAACGCTTCTCCCGTGCCGACGGGCGAATACCGCGTGATTTTCCGCTATGACGCCATGCAGAGCCTCTTGCAGACGTTCTGGGGCGTGTTCTCGGCGGAGAATGCCCAACAGAATCTGTCCCTCTTCGCGGGCAAGGAAGGGGAAAATGTCGCAGCGGACGTCGTGACCATCGTTGATGACCCGCTGATGAAGGGCGGCTTGGCGACGAGCGCGTTCGACGGCGAGGGCAGCGCCAGCCGCACGAAGAAGGTCGTAGACAGCGGCAAGCTGACGACCCTCCTGCACGACCGCAAGACGGCGCGCAAGCAGGGCGTATCTTCCACCGGCAATGCCGCGCGCGTGGGCGGACGCATCATGGTTGCGCCGACGAACCTGTACATTGCCGCAGGCGAAAAGTCGCTGGATGAACTGATGGCGGACGTGGGCAACGGCGTGGTGATTACTGAACTGGCGGGGTTGCACGCGGGCGCGAATCCATCCAGCGGCGATTTCAGCCTGCTCAGCAAGGGCTACACCATCGAGAATGGCAAGCGCGGCCGCGCCGTGGAGCAAATCACGGTGGCGGGCAACTTCTACCAGCTGCTGAAGAGCATCTGCGCCGTCGGCAGCGACCTGACCTTCGAGGGCAGCAGCATCGGCAGCCCGTCTGTGGACGCTGGCACGCTCAAAATCTCCGGCTAATCTGTTCTATCAAGGGGAAGCGCGGCATTTTCGCCCGTTTCCTCTTTTTTTGATTTTCGCCAACCAAACCGTTGAATGCGGCGTCTAATGATATGGGGAATCCCAAGCAACGGGAAAGAATGCTACCAGTAGGGTGCAGGTGATTCATTCCCCTCTGCTCGCTCCCACAGGAGCGCCCCCTGCGCAACACAATAAAGGGAACACTTCCGCGAATCGCACCCCAAAATCAGAAAGGAGGCGCAACCGCAATGACCGAACAGCAGCTTCGCGAGAAGCTCCAATTCGCCTACGGAAACATGCCGGACGCAACCCGCGCAGCTTTTGAGCATTCGCTGACGCATCACCGCGCGCCGGAAACACACCGAAGCATCGGCTTGAGCCGGATGATGCGCATCGTCATCACCGCTGTGCTGATGGCGCTGATGCTGACGGCGGTTGGCGTGGCGGCGGCGCGGTTCTTCAGCGTCACCGACGTCCACCCCGCGCAGGACGGCACGGAAGGGGACTATCAGGCGCATTATCTCGCGCTGGAGGAGCGGTATGACAGCGATTTGCTGTCTGTGTCAGTCAACGACGCCGTGTACGACGGCAGCGTGCTGGCTTTCACGATGGAGATGGCGGCAAAAACGGACGACGTGCTGGCGGTGGAAGTGCGCATATGCGGCGAATGCGACGGCAAAATGTACCGTTTTGACCCGCTGGATGTCTACGGCGGCGAGTTCCAAAGTCTGCTGATGCTGCCCGACCTCGGCGGCACATTCGATGGAGAAAAGTACGCCGCAGAGGGTATCCTGCTCGACGAAAACGGGCAGATGCCGCCGGAAGGAAAGCCGATTGCGTGGACAATCGAAATCGACGTGCTGAAAGCTGTCTGGCAGACGGAAACCATACCGGATGACCTGTATGAAGCGCTCAGCGAAGAGGACAACGTGGCGCAGTACATCCGTGAGCAGGCGGCGCGGCACATGATCACGCTGACGGACGCGGGCGTGGAGGACTACCTGCTGGAAATGTGCGGCGTGGGCTGGGACGAGATAGAACAGATCTCCAAGGCGGATTTGCTCCTGCGCTGCGGCGGCTTCGAGCGCGCGGAAACATATACCGTGGCGTTCGCGACGGAAGGGAACACGCAGTACGTCCACCCGGAGTTGGCTGACTTGCGGATTCCGCTGGACGGGTACGCGGCGGTTGTGGACTATGTGCGCGCATCGTTCCTCGGCGGGTGCGTGGTGCTGCACTGCGAAGCGCCGGAGGGAACGGCACTGCCGAATGGAGCGAATCTGCCGGACGTGTGGCGAATCTACCGCAACGACGAGCAGAATCCGGCGGGTGAAGCGGGATGGGCGCGCGCGTCGGGCTATGCGGGCGTGCCGGGCGGCGTGGTGGATGTGAATCAGCCGTCCATCTGCCTGTACTTTGCGCCGTGCGCGGATTTGACGAGCTTGCGCATCGTGCCAGAAGGCGAAGCGGGCTTCACGCTGAATTTGTCGGGAGAGAAGGGGACGGAATGAACGAAGCGACATGGATCGAAAAGATGCGCGCGGTTGAGGGAACACTCTACCATGTGACCTGCGCCATGCTGCGCGAGGAGTATGACCGCCAGGATGCGATGCAGGAGACGGCGCTGCGGGCGTGGGAGAAGCAGTCGACGCTGCGCAGGGAGGAATATTTCGGCACATGGGCGGTACGCATCTGCATCAACGTGTGCAAGGACATCCGCCGGAAGAGCAAGCCCGTTATGTCCACTGACGACGTGCCGGAAATCCCCGCGCCGCCGGAAGACGCGGACTTCCGCCTGATGCTGGACAATCTGCCCGATACGCTGCGCCTGCCGGTCGTGTTGTACTATCTGGACGGGCTGACGGTGGCTGAAACTGCGCAGACACTGGGCGTTCCGGTAGGCACGGTGAAATTCCGGCTGCATCAGGCGCGGAAAAAGCTGCGCGTGGAGCTGGACGCCCCGGAGGGAGAGGGGGCAAACGTGCAATGACCGAGCGGGAAGTGCGGGAGAAGCTGCAATCCGCCTACGGAACCATGCCGGACGCAACCCGCGCCGCCTTTGAGCATTCGCTGACGCACCACCGAGTGGAAACACGCAATCCCGTCCGGATGAGCCGGAGAATGCGGACGATTGTCACGCTTGCTCTCATGCTGATGATGCTCACGGCGGTCGGCGTAGCGGCGGCAAAACTGGCGAGCGTGACGGACTATCCGCCGCCGTCGGGGCTGACGCCGGAATACATGTCGCATTTGGTTACGCTGAACGAAGCCTACGACGGCGATTTGCTCACGCTGTCCGTCAATGACCTTGTGTTTGACGGCACGACGGTCGAAGTTGCCATGAACGTGCAGCCCAAGGCGGGCAAGCAGGTTTTCATGGACATGGAAGTCACGGCGGAGTGTGCCGGGCGGGCGTACACGCTGGAAATTGAGGGCTGCGGGGGCGGCGATTTCATGAGCGGCATGTTCCTGCCGGATGGAACGGGCAGCTGGAGTGACTCGCCATTTGGGTTCGACGGTGTGCTCTGGGATGATGATATGCAGTCGCCGCCGGAAGGAGCGCCGATTGCGTGGACGATGACGTTCGAACTGCTTCAGCCCGTGTGGGAGGTGGAATATCTGCCGGATGCGCAGTATCAGGCGCTCTTGGCGGGCGGAGCGGACACGCTCGAAGCCTATGTGCAGAACAACTGGCGGAAGCACATCATCACTGTGACGTATGGCAGTCTGGTGGAGTATCAGTATGCGGCGGAGGCGGCGATGCTGGCGGATGGAACCATTACCGAGCCGCTTTCGGGCAGCCGGACGGAACAGCTGCTTTCCTGCGGCGGATTCCGGCGCGCGGACACAATCATCGTGCAGTTCACAACGGATTTTGCGGATGATTACGCGCATCCGGAGCTGGTCGGCAAGCGCATCGGCATGGGGGACTACGACCTCGTGATTGACAATGTGAACTTGTCCTTCATGCGCGCGAACATCACCATGCACTATGAATTTTCAGCGGCGTATACCGAGGATGAAATCCGCCAAATGACGAACCTGCCCAACGCTTGGCGCGTGTATGTCAACGGCGAGACTGATTCCAGCTACGATGCCTACGCGAACTTCCAGCAGGTCACGAACGGCGCGTACGGCGTGGATACGCCCGAACAGCTGACCGTCGGCTTCGATTTCTACCCGGCGGAGACGGACATCACGCGGCTGACGTTTGTACCGATTCGCAATATGGGAGAGAGGTGGGATGCTTGCCATCCGGATGCGGAAAAGGGGTTTACGCTGGAACTTCAGGAATGATGCGCATATTTGCATAGAAAATACAACATATGAATGGAACAGCATGTTTTTTTCGCCTGACCATTTGCGTTTTTCCGCCAACCATGCTATAATGAAAGCGATTTAGGCAAGGAGGCGGAATGCGTGGCGGAGGCAGAAGAGAAGCTGGAGGTAGAGGGCTGCGGTTTCCTGTGTGTGCACGAGAAAGTGGTGGAAAAAGTGCAGCACGAGCTGCCGCACGAGGAAACGCTGCTGCGGCTGGCAGATTTGTTCAAGGTGTTCGGCGACGGGACGCGCGTGCGCATCCTGTTCGTGCTGCTGACGGCGGAGGTGTGCGTGTGCGACCTCGCGAAGCTGCTGGGCATGACACAATCCGCCGTATCGCACCAATTGCGCGTGCTGAAACAGGCACGGCTGATTAAGGCGCGGCGCGACGGCAAGACCGTGTTCTATTCGCTGGCGGATGACCATGTGGCGACGCTGCTGCGGCAGGGCATGGAGCATGTCTGCGAGGGCAGCGGGGGAGAATGCGGGGAATAATCAATCATCAGCATAAAAAGAGGTTCTTCACGGAAAGTTGGGGGCAAACAAGGGCTTAGGCGAAGCGCCAAAAAGCTGCACGCGGAAGGAGCATGAAA
>ERZ827512.389-NODE-389-length-59723-cov-33.924315_pt1 | contig 59723 bp, 52 predicted proteins | sample MGYA00519916_ERZ827512 | MGnify/ENA primary metagenome ERZ827512 (study PRJEB31778, sample SAMEA3449335) | human gut metagenome | biome: human gut; feature: human-associated habitat; material: faeces | place: United Kingdom | collected 2010/2012 ... | reverse complement strand
GCAACAAAATTATGCTCGAAAATCCGCACACATTTCTTATGAAGACAGGTTCTTAGTATAACGTATTAAAATATTAGCTGATTTTGTTTTTGCTATTGACGAATATCTTCTTATATGGTATAATCAATTAACAAATAAATCTAAAAATTGATTTATTTGAAGAAATATTATGGGGGTATCTATATGGCAACAAACAGAAATATTGCGCTTTGTATCATTTTTTCTCTCCTTACCTGCGGCATTTACGCGCTGTACTGGTTCGTAAAGCTGACCGATGAGCTTAATTACAACGCACAGACAAAGACAGCAGGCGGCGGAACGGCTCTGGTCTATACCATTATTACCTTTGGAATCTACGGATTTTACTGGTTCTATATGCAGGGTAAAAAGGTTGATGAGATAAATGGCAATACCAACGGAAGCACAGGTATGGTTTATATCATTCTTGCTATTTTTGGTCTGGGTATCATTCCCTATTGCCTGATGCAGAACGAAATAAACAAAATAGCATGATAAACTTGCGTCTCACAAATGTGGGACGCTTTTTTTGAAAGGAAATAAATATGAAAAAGCTATTATCCCTTCTGCTGGGACTGGCGATGATAATGAGCCTTATGTGCGGCTCTGTTATGACAGTCTCTGCGGCAGACCCATCGGTAACGCTCCCTTACAGCACCATTACCATATCAAAGGGCAAAACAGTATCACTTAAAGCAAAAGTATCGGGCGTGTCAAAATATACTCTGGTGTGGACAAGCTCCGATAAAAGCATTGTCTCCGTCACCGACGAGGGCAAGATAACAGGCGTAAAGAAAGGCTCGGCAGATGTTACCGTAGCTATCAAGAACACCGACGCTTCCACAAAGGTAAAGGTAACTGTGGGCACTCCCGTTACAGGTGTCACCGTCAGCGAGAAGAGCATCTCCGTCAAGGCGGGAAGCACCTATAAGATAAGCGCAAAGGTGTTCCCCTCAAACGCATCAAACAAGTCGCTGACATGTTCCTCCTCAGATAAAAAGGTGGCAACGGTCAGCAAGGACGGCGTTATCAAGGGCATTAAGAGCGGCAGCACCACAATCACTGTAAAGGCAGCCGACGGCTCAGGAAAGAAAGCGACTGTTACAGTCAAGGTCACAGCAGGCAATAAGCCCTCGGGCAAGACCACAGGCAGCTTTGATAAGAACGTCACCGCCAAGGAGCTTACCTCCAACATGAAGATAGGCTGGAACCTGGGCAACTCCCTTGACGCTCTCGGCAGCGGAATGAGCTCCGAGACCGCATGGGGCAACCCCAAGACCACAAAGGCTATGATAGACGATATCAAGGCTCAGGGATTCAACACCATAAGAATCCCCGTTTCATGGGGCAGGCATACCGATAAGGACGGCAACGTTGACGAGCAGTGGATGAAGCGTGTCAAGGAAGTCGTTGACTACGCATATAAGAACGATATGTACGTTATCCTCAACTCTCACCACGACAACGAGTATTACGACATTGGCGGCTGCGCAAAGAGCGACAAGACCTATAAAGCTTCCGAAAAGAAGATGACAAAGCTCTGGACACAGATTGCAAACGAGTTCAAGAAGTATAACGAGCACCTTATCTTTGAAACACTGAACGAACCCCGTACCGAGGGCAGCGCCAAGGAATGGACAGGCGGCACAGGAGCTGAAAGAGAAGTCGTCAACAACCTTAACAGCGCAATAGTTTCCGCTATCCGTGCAACAGGCGGAAACAACGAGTACAGATATATCATGGTACCCGCATATGCAGCCACCTCCAATATGGGAGCACTCAGAGCGATGAAGCTTCCCGATGATGAAAGGATAATCGTATCGGTTCACGCATATTCTCCCTACAACTACGCAATGAACAGCGGCTACAGCAAGAAGTTCTCCGACAGCGACAAGAAGGAGCTGGATAAGTTCTTCTCCGACCTGAACAGCCTGTTCATCAGCAAGGGTATTCAGGTAGTGATCGGCGAGTTCGGCGCAACCAACAAGGGCGACGAGGCAGACAGATGCCTGTGGGCTGAATATTATATCAAGGGCGCAGCCAAGTATGGTATTCCCTGCGTATGGTGGGATAACAACAGCGGCGATTCCGAGGGCGGCGAGTGCTTTGGAATTTACAACAGAAAAACAGGCGAATGGACATTCAAGGATCTGGCTGATACGCTGATAAGATCGGCTAAGTAACGATAGCTATTTATAAGCTATAAATAGCCTATAAATAGCCTAAAAGAGCTTCCGCATCACACGATACGGAAGCTCTTTTCTGTATTTAGGGGTATTTCAGATATATAAGAAAGTCAGCACAAATAAGAGCAAGGTAAAGGGTTTAGGTCAAGCCTTTGAAAAGGTGGGCTAAACTTTTCACCTTGCTTTTATTAGCAAGGCCTTTCTTATACGCTTGACGCCCTATCCGCCCAACCTCTTCATCACTTTATATCCCAACAAAAAACTTCCGCATCAAACGATACGGAAGTTTTTTTGTTATATTATTCCATCTGACTTGTTGTAAGAACTATCGCCAGAATGCCGAGAGCGGCAAAGCAGGCGCCGAGTATCAGAAAAAACAGATTTACGGGCGATGCCTCCTGGTAAAATTCCGTCGGCACATCGGGATTGACGTGAAGCTCACAGTAATCCCCCTCCGAGGGAAGCCCAAAGTTGCGTGCCATGCTTTCCTGCTCGTGATACGAAACACCGTCAAAGGTGTATTCCCACACGGGATAATATGAGCGGCATCTGCCGTAGTTGTCACGGAAAGGACTTTTCTCCAGTCCAACGCATTTCGCCTCAACAACACAGGTGCATACCCTTTTCATATACACCATTTTTGCAATGGGAATGACGATGAGCAGCAGCCCTATCACCACGAAAAGCCCCAGCGAAGCGTATATTATTATCTCTCCGCCTATCTCAAAGCCCGTGAGCATATTGAGCAGAGGGAGCGTGATAAGCCCCGCTCCGATAAGTACGAAAACCAGTGATATTGTGACAGGCAGCACCTTTTTTGAGCCTTTTTGCTTTACAGCGCTTGATATTGCTGCAATGCCCACTGCCAGCAGTATGGCTCCCAGCGAAATGATAGATATGCGGATATCATCTGTTGTTCCGATGTATATCCCTATCATTCCGCCGATGAATACTATTAAGAACAAAATGCCTGCGATGATACTTCCGATGCTGTGCTTATTTGGTTCCATAATATCCGCCTCCTGATGCCGATAGTCTGTTTGATGATAATGTTATTCCTTTATTTCTCCTGCCTTAAGACGCTTGAAGTAATCCTTAGTGTCCTTTGCCACCACACTATTCAGGGCAAACAGCGCCACAAGGTTGGGGAGAGCCATAAGTCCGTTGAATATATCTGCGATGGTCCATACTGCGGAAACTGTCATGTAAGGGCCGATAAATACAGCTGCGATGTAAAGTATTCTGTAGATCATAACAGCTGTCTTGTTCTTGCCGCTGAGGTACTCAAGGCATCTTTCGCCGTAGTAGTCCCAGCCGAGGATAGTTGTGAATGCGAAGAATACCAGGCATATCATAAGGATAAAGGAAGCTGCCTGGCTGGGGAGGAAATGAAGTTCCTTCTGGAAAGCGTCTGTGGTTATCTGAACGCCCTGGAGAGCTTCATCCTTCCATGAACCTGCCATTACGATAGCAAGACCTGTCATTGTGCAGATAATGATTGTGTCGATAAATGTGCCGGTCATGGAGATAAGTCCCTGTCTTACAGGCTCCTTGGTCTTTGCTGCGGCTGCTGCGATAGGTGCGGAGCCGAGACCTGACTCATTGGAGAAGATACCTCTTGCGATACCGTTTTTCATGGAGATGAGAACTGCACCGAGAGCACCGCCTGCCATAGCCTTTGCGCCGAATGCGCTTGTTACGACTTCTGCGATAGCTGCGGGGAGCTTTGTGATGTTGCAGATGATAAGTACCACAACTGTCAGAACGTACAGGATAGCCATGAAAGGAACAACTATCTGAGAAACGCTGCTTATTCTCTTGAGGCCGCCGATGATTACCAGACCTGCAAGGATAGCAAGCACGAATGCGCTGATAACGGTAACGATAGAATAGTCATTGCCGAAAAGGGTAATGGTGTTTGTCTTGTTGGGGTCAAAGAAGCCTGTTACTGCGGATGCGATGCCGTTTACCTGAGAGAATGTGCCTATTCCCATAAGACCAACGCAGGCACCGAAGAATGCAAATATCTTTGCAAGCCACTTCCACTTTACGCCCATGCCCTTTTCTATGTAGTAGAAAGGCCCGCCGAGAACGTGACCGTCCTCATCGACTGTGCGGTACTTTACTGCAAGGAAGCCCTCGGAATACTTTGTTGCCATTCCGAGAAATGCAGCCATCCACATCCAGAAAAGTGCGCCGGGACCGCCTGCCAGAATACCTACTGCGGTTGCAACGCCGACAATGTTTCCTGTTCCGATAGTTGCCGAAAGGGCTGTGCAGAGTGAAGCAAAGCCCGATACCTCGCCGTGAACTATCTCTTCTTCCTCAGATACTTCTTCCTTAAAAAGGTATCTGAGCGCACGGGGAAGATGCCTTACCTGAATAAATCCCGTTCTTATTGTCAGCAGCAGACCTGCCGCAAGGATAAGAACGATGAGAGGTACGCCCCACACAAAGTCGTCAATTTTTGCCAGTATCTGGTCAAAAGTCATATTATCCCATCTCCTATAATTAGAATTTGTGCATACTAAATAATATGTTAACATATATTAACGATAATTTCGTTATAATTTTTTGAATATAGATGTAATTTTTATGCTTTTATCCCTTTGAATGTATAATTTACGGCACTTTGCAGATAATTGTAGCAAAACATCTGCGAAAGGAACGTAAGTGAGATGGCAAAACGTCTTTCAAGAAATACTTTTATAATGGACAAGCCCCCCACTATCCGCAGCTATGCGGCTGTTGTAGGCAAAAAGGAGGGCGACGGCCCTCTGGGCAGGCATTTCGACCAGGTATATCAGGACCCATACTTTGGGCAGGACACATGGGAAAAGGCGGAAAGCGAGCTTTTGCGCCTTACGGTGATGAAAGCGCTGGAAAAGGGAAAGCTCCGCTGCGAGGACATAAACTATATGTTCGCAGGCGACCTTATAAATCAGTGCACCTCCACATCATACGCCCTTAGAGAGCTTGAAATACCTCTCCTTTGCGTTTACGGAGCCTGCTCAACCATGTCCGAGAGCCTGCTCATGGCTTCGCTTATGACGGACAGCGATATCGGCGGAAATGTGGTGGCAGTCACATCTTCCCACTTTTGCTCGGCTGAAAGGCAGTTCCGCTTCCCATTATCATACGGCGGCGTGAGAACTCCCACAGCTCAGTGGACATGCACCGCTTCGGGAGCGGCGGTGGTTTCACCCCACGGCGAGAATGGCCCTTATGTAAAGGCGGCGACTATCGGCAAGATAGTGGATATGGGCGTTACCGACGCCAACAATATGGGTGCGGCAATGGCTCCTGCGGCGGCATATGTAATCAAGACACATCTGGAGGACAGAGGGCTTGCCCCCGATGACTTTGACCTGATAATCACAGGCGATCTTGGACGTGTGGGCGGCACATTGCTTATAGAGCTGCTGGCAAAAGAGGGAATAAACATATCCTCCGGGTACAAGGACTGCGGAACTATGATATTCGACTACGAAACCCAGGACGTTCATGCAGGCGGTTCGGGCTGCGGCTGCAGTGCCTCGGTGCTGTGCGGATATTTCCTTGACAAGGTAAAAAGCGGCGAGCTGAAAAATATCCTTTTCTGCGCCACGGGAGCGCTTATGTCCCCCACGCTGTCACAGCAGGGGGAAAGCATTCCGGGAATATCCCATGCAGTCCACATCTCATATGAAGGGTGAAAAATTATGTTTACAGATTATTTATGGGCATTTATCGTAGGCGGTGCGCTGTGCGCCGTGGGACAGGTGCTTATCGACTATACAAAGCTTACCCCCGCACGTATCCTTGTGCTTTACGTTGTGGCGGGAGTGGTGCTGGGAGCGTTTAAGATATACCGCCCTCTCATCGACTTTGCGGGAGCGGGAGCGGCAGTTCCCCTTACAGGCTTCGGCAACGCTCTTGCGGAGGGCGTGCGTGAGGCTGTTGACACAAAGGGACTTCTGGGAGCTGTCACAGGCGGACTTTCCGCTGCCTCCGCAGGCATAACCGCCGCCATGGTGTTCGGTCTTATAATGGGTGTGTGCTGCAAGTCAAAGGAGAAATAACGCCATAATATATGATAAAAGGAAACGAACTGAGCGCTCAGTTCGTTTCCTTTTGCTTTAATGTTGTTTTAATACGAAATATAAGTAAAAAAATCTTCCAAACCCCTTGCAAAAAATCGGAAAATAGTATAAAATATATATGATAGCTTTAATAAGCTGCCGAGGCATATGAAACAGCCTCGGATATTTATCTATGAAAGGATGTCATACCAATGGCAGAATTAAACAAAGTCACTGTTGACGACATTAACGTTAAGGGCAAAAAGGTTCTCGTAAGATGCGACTTCAACGTTCCCCTCAAGGACGGCGTTATCACTAACGACAACCGTATCCAGGCTGCCCTTCCCACTATCAAGAAGCTTATCTCCGACGGCGGAAAGGTCGTTCTCTGTTCTCATCTCGGCAAGCCCAAGAACGGTCCCGAGGCTAAGTTCTCCCTTGCTCCCGTAGCAAAGAGACTTGAAGAAGTTCTCCCCGGCACAAAGGTTACATTTGCCGCTGATGACACTGTTGTAGGCGACAACGCTAAGAAGGCTGTTGCCGAAATGGCTGACGGCGACGTTGTTCTCCTCGAGAACACCAGATTCAGAGGCGCTGACGAGACCAAGAACGGCGAAGGCTTCTCCAAGGAGCTTGCTGATCTGGTTGACGGTCAGGTATTCGTAATGGACGCTTTCGGCTCCGCTCACCGTGCACACGCTTCCACTGAGGGCGTTACAAAGTTCGTTAAGGAGACTGCAGTTGGTTACCTCATGCAGAAGGAGATCAAGTATCTCGGCAATGCGGTTGAGAACCCTGTCAGACCTTTCGTTGCTATCCTCGGCGGTGCTAAGGTAGCTGACAAGCTGAACGTTATCTCCAACCTCCTCGAAAAGTGCGATACACTTATCATCGGCGGCGGTATGGCTTACACCTTCCTCAAGGCTAAGGGCTACGAGGTAGGTACTTCTCTCGTTGACAACGAGAAGATCGACTACTGCAAGGAAATGATGGCTAAGGCTGACAAGCTCGGCAAGAAGCTTCTTCTTCCCGTTGACGCTGTTATCGCAGCTTCCTTCCCTGATCCTATCGATGCTGAGATCGCTGTTGAGGCTGTTGACGCTGACAAGATCCCCGCTGACAAGATGGGCCTCGATATCGGACCCAAGACCCAGGCTCTCTTCGCTGACGCTGTAAAGAGCGCAAAGACTGTTGTTTGGAACGGTCCTATGGGCGTATTTGAGAACCCTGTTCTTGCAAAGGGTACCATTGCAGTAGCTAAGGCTCTTGCAGAAACAGACGCTACCACTATCATCGGCGGCGGCGATTCCGCAGCAGCTGTTATGCAGCTCGGCTTTGCAGATAAGATGTCTCACATTTCCACTGGCGGCGGCGCTTCCCTCGAGTACCTTGAAGGTAAGGTTCTTCCCGGCGTTGCAGCTATTGCTGAAAAGTAAGATCACTTTATTTCGGGACGGAGCGGCGTGCTTCGTCCCGATTTTTATTTATAGGGGTAATAGATCTATGCGGATAAGTCCGCTGACAATAATACCGATGCCGGCTATGATTGGCAAAAAGCAGAGGAGGTTTAATATGAATTTGTTTATAGTTATAATTACTGTTATATATACTATACTCTATGGCTTCTTATGCAATTATTTTTGGACAAGCATTCAGTTGTGTCAAGATTGCTTTATTTTTTTAGTAATAAATTCATTTGCAGCCGTTATGATAAATACTGTGTTTTTTATAGCTGCTAAATATGAAGCATATGAATTAATCTCTGGATATGATAAGAATAAGAGCTATGACAATAAAATATTAAAAAACCACCTAAAAAAATTAGGCTTTCGTATATCTGTTTGTATATTAACCTGTTCATTGATCGCGTTATTTGCTCCATTATTATCCCGGTACAATATTGATAAAACATTAGCTGTTATATATGCTAACCTTACGTTTGTATGTGTGTTTTTAACAATATTGTTAACTGCAAAAAGATTAAAATATTAGTTTTAGAATATTAGATTGGGAGAGATAATATGATACTTAAAAATCAGAAAGTGGATATATGCCGTGACTGTGATTTTTCATATTCCAACATAGCAAATACGGATTTCACAGGCGTTTCCGCTGCCGACTGCGACCTTTCGGAGGTGACTGTCAGCGGCTGCAATATGATATCCACCCAGTTTGACAACGTTATGATGTCCGACACATCCGTGGTCAACGCAAATATGTCAGGCTCGGCATTCACCGATGTTTCCATGAGCAAGTTCCGCATGACCAACGGCGATATGACCGATGCAAGAATGGAAAGCACCGATATCTCAAAGGCAAGCTTTGTGGGCTGCGACCTTTCGGACGTTACCTTTGAAAACTGCAATCTTACAGGTCTTGCCATAAATTCATGTCAGGTGTCGGGTGTGACCATTGACGGCATTCCCCTTAGCGAGCTGCTGGAAAAGTATTATAAGTAAATCTGATTTTGAAAAGCGGCAGAAAATGCCGCTTTTTTGTTGACAAGTCCCCGATGATGTGGTAAAATAAAATCAGATAATTTTGTATAGGAGACTGTTATTATGCAGTATCCTTATTCTAATATGGGTTTCTTTTAACGGAAGCCCAAATATAAAGGAGAAAATATCATGAACAAGAATCTCAGAAAGGCAGTTATTGCCGGAAACTGGAAAATGAACAAGACCCGTCCCGAGGCTAAGGCTCTTCTCGAAGCTATCAAGCCCCTGGTTGCAAACGCTGAGGGCAAGGTAGAAGTTATCGCCTGCGTACCTTTCACCAACCTTGAGACCGCTGTTAACACCACAGCAGGCTCCAACGTTAAGGTAGGCGCTGAGAACGTTCACTTTGAAAAGAGCGGCGCTTTCACCGGCGAGATCTCCGCTGATATGCTCACTGAGCTTGGCGTTGAGTACGTTGTAATCGGTCACTCCGAGAGACGTCAGTACTTCGGCGAGACTGATGAGACTGTTAACAAGAGAACAAAGGCTGCTCTCGCAGCAGGTCTCAAGCCCATCGTTTGCGTAGGTGAGCTTCTTGCAGAGCGTGAGGCTGATATCACCGAGGAAGTTATCTCCCGCCAGATCAAGCTTGACTTTGCAGGCGTTTCCTCTGACGATATCAAGAAGACTATCATCGCTTACGAGCCTGTTTGGGCTATCGGTACAGGCAAGACTGCTACCGCTGACCAGGCTGAGGAAGTTTGCGGCTTTATCCGTGGCGTTCTCGCTAAGCTTTACGACGCAGCTACTGCTGACGCTGTTACGATCCAGTACGGCGGCTCCATGAACGCAAAGAACTGCGCAGAGCTTCTTTCCAAGCCCAATGTTGACGGCGGTCTTATCGGCGGCGCTTCCCTCAAGGCTGAGGACTTCAACACCATCGTACAGGCAGCTGTAAACGGCTGATCATAACAAGCAAGATCAAGACGCCTGCGGTCTTTACCGCAGCGCCTTGTTTTTTTCAACTGTAGTTTCTGAAAGGATTTGAAAATTATGAGCAAAAGACCTGTAGCTCTCATCATCATGGACGGTTACGGAATCAACCCCAGCGATTACGGCAACGCTATCGCTGCGGCTAAGAAGCCCAACCTGGATAAATATTTCGCAGAGTGCCCCCACACTATCATCGGCGCATCGGGACTTGACGTAGGTCTCCCCGACGGTCAGATGGGCAACTCCGAGGTAGGTCATACAAACATCGGCGCAGGCAGGATCGTTTACCAGATGCTGGTAAAGATCTCCAAGGACATCAAGGACGGCGAGTTCTTCAAGAACAAGGCACTTGTGACCGCTATGGAAAACTGCAAGGCAAAGGGAAGCGCTCTTCATCTCATGGGTCTGCTTTCTCCCGGCGGCGTTCACAGCCACATGGAGCATATGTACGGCCTGCTTGAAATGGCAAAGCAGCACGGCGTTGACAAGGTATATGTTCACGCATTCCTGGACGGAAGAGACGTTCCCCCTTCCTCCGCAGCTGAATTTATGGAAGAGGCTGTTGCCGAGATGAAGAAGATCGGCAAGGGCAAGGTAGCCACTATCTCCGGCAGATATTACGCTATGGACCGTGATAACGCTTGGGACAGAGTTGAAAAGGCATACGATGCTCTTGTTATGGGCGAGGGCGTTCAGGAGACCGACCCTGTTCAGGCTATAAAGAACTCCTACGCAAACGGCGTTACCGATGAGTTCATGCTCCCCACCGTTATCGACAAGGACGGCATGATAAAGGAAAACGACAGCGTTGTATTCTTCAACTTCCGCCCCGACAGAGCACGTCAGATAACCAGAGCTTTTGTTGACCCCGAGTTCAAGGGTTTCGAGAGAAAGAAGGGCTACTTCCCCGTAACATTCGTCTGCATGGCTCAGTACGATGCTACAATGCCCAACGTTCTCGTTGCATATCCTCCCGAGCAGCTCACCATGACCTTCGGCGAGTATATGGCAAAGTGCGGCAAGACTCAGCTGAGAATTGCCGAGACTCAGAAGTATGCACACGTTACTTTCTTCTTCAACGGCGGCGAGGAAAAGCAGTTCGAGGGTGAGGACAGAATACTTGTCAAGTCTCCCGACGTTCCTACCTTTGACCTGAAGCCCGAGATGAGCGCATACGAGGTAACCGACAAGGTAGTTGAGGCTATCGAGTCCGATAAGTACGATACCATTATCCTTAACTACGCTAACTGCGATATGGTCGGTCATACCGGTATTTTCGACGCAGCAAAGGCAGCTGTTGAGGCTGTTGATACCTGCGTAGGCAGAATGGTAGATGCTATCCTTGCAAAGGGCGGCGTTGCACTTATCAGCGCAGACCACGGTAATGCAGATAAGATGCTTGAAGCTGACGGCTCACCCTTTACCGCTCACACCACAAATCCTGTTCCCCTTATCGTTGTAGGCTATGACTGCAAGCTTAAGGAGGGCGGCGTTCTTGCTGACCTGTGCCCCACAATGCTTGAGATCATGGAGCTTCCTCAGCCCAAGGAAATGACAGGAAAGTCTCTTATCGAAAAGTAATTTTGGTACAGCAAATATATAATAAGTATCGGCTCCCGTTATCTGCGGGAGCCGATATTTTATACTAATCTTCAATCAGACTACAGACAAATCCTCGGCTATTCTGTCGGCTTTGTCTATAGAACGATCAAAGATTAGTATAAAAAAGCTCCCACTAACGGGAGCTTTTTTCGTTTTATGGCTTCATAAACCTTTCAATAACATTAGCCACGCCGTCATTTTCGTTTGACAGCGTGATAAAATCAGCCGCTTCCTTTGCAGCGTCACAGGCGTTTTCCATAGCCACGCCCAGACCTGCATATTTTATCATGGAAACGTCGTTGTAGCCGTCACCACAGGCAATGGTCTTCTCACGCTTTATGCCAAGCTTTTTGATAAGCTCGCCGATGGAAACCGCCTTGTCGGTGTGATAGGGCATTATTTCAAGGAAAAACGGTTCCGAGCGGAAAACGTCCGCCTTGCCTGCAAGATGTTCTCTCAGCTGAGGTTCCAGCTCTGCCATTCTGTCACCATTGCCTGCGATGATGCACTTAGGCACGCTGAAATCCACGTATTCGCCGATGTTGTCCACCTTTTTTACGGGCAGACCGTTTATCCATGATTCGATCTGAATAAACTCGTTGTCAGGATTTTCGCAGATGATAGTGTCGCCCTCGTAGGTCATCACATCTGCGCCGTTGTGGCGTGCAAACTCGGCAACTATCCCGAAAGCGTCACTGCCAAGACTCTTTTGCACCAGCAGCTCGCCCGTCTTGAAGTTGCGCACCCTGCCGCCATTGTAGGACAGAGTAAATCCGCCGAATTTGTCAAGCCCTATTTCACGGGCAATGCCCTCAACGCCCCTGTCGGGTCTGCCTGAGGCTATTGCCGCCAGGTATCCTTTTTCCTGCGCTTCAAAAAGCGCCTTTTTTGTGGCGGGCGTGACCTTCTTTTCGGCATTGGTCAGCGTTCCGTCAATGTCAAGAAATATAATTTTGTAGCTCATATGCACTTCTCCCGATAAAATCTTTCCTGTAACAATATATCATATTTCATCGGGCAATAAAAGCATTTCTCTTTGACCGTTTTGTTAATATAACTTACCTGCCCGGCTTTTCATAGGGGATAAAGGGGGCAGGGGAGTCGGAGTGTTCGCCGATGAGCTTTTCCATCCAGATCATGTCATACCAGCTGTCAAACTTCCTGCCGCAGGAAATAAAGCGGCCTATCAGGCGGTAGCCCATGTGCTCGTGAAATTTCATGCTGTCGTTGGTGAGATGAGCGTCCTCATGCTCTGTGTATGCGATGCAGGCGTAGGCATTCAGCACGTTCTGCTTTTTGAGCATATCCTCAAGCGTTGTGTAAAGCAGCTTTCCGCAGCCCGAGCGGCGCATATCCTTTTTGATATATACCGTCAGCTCGGCGCAGCGGTTGTATGCCTCACGGGGGTGAAAAGCAGAGGCATAGGCATATCCCACGATATGACCGTCCTTTATGGCGGCGATGTAGGGGTAATTTTTCAGGGTGTGTTCTATCCTGCTGCGAAAATCCTCCGCAGTGGGAATATCTATTTCAAAGGAAATGGCAGTCTCGGCAACGTAGGGGGCGTATATTTCAAGCAGCTCCTCCGCATCGTCGGGAGTTACGTTTCTGATAGTTATATCGCTCATTTGAAGCAGTCCTTTCATAATATCATACAAATATTATAGGATTTGAAAATGAACAAATCAAGTATATCAGCCGCAGTCATAATTATAGACCACTTCCGAGAAGTCGCAAGCCCTGAGCTTTTCTGCGGGAATGAGGAACACGCCTGTGCCCACATCTCCCCATATGATGTCAAAGTCATGACCGCCCCATGAGGTGATCTCTTCACCCTGCAGGCTGCCAAGCTCGAAAAGAACACGGTCAAAGCCTTCCAGAGACGGGCAGTCCTCCCGTGGGTCGGACTGGGTAAAACGGGGATATCCGCCGATGAATGCCACGCTTTCGGGGCAGCGGTCATAAGGGGTGTCATAGCCGTCTATATTCCAGTAATTTGATACTTCCTGACCCATTATCTCACTATAGCTGCTGACAAGAGCATTGCTGAAGCGATAGTCGTCGGGAGTGGCAGGGCATTTGTCAGGCTCTTCGGCACATAGGATAAATTCCTTTTTCAGCGGAAAATCGTACTCATCGCTGCTGAAGCTGTCGCAGGGGATATCGTCATCTGAAATGAGCAGAGATGTGTCGGTTATGATGTCCTTGTGATATATTACCCTGAAGCCGTTCTGATCGGTCTGTTCATCTGCGGAGTTGAAGTCAAAGCCATACAGGCAGTCATTTTCACAGGCGAGGAATATCTGCAAAATTCCCTGACGGGGGAAATCCTCAATGTGAGGAAGTTTTTCAAAATTCAGCTGCACCAGCAGGCGCAGAGGCTTGTCCTTGTAGCTGCCATCAGTTCCTCTGGGGTATTCCATGGACTTTGGAAAATAAGGCGTTCCGCCCAGCTTGCTGTCGAAGATGCCGCCTTTGCCTGCCACAGGTCTGAGCCTGAGTATTGGCAGAGGTGGAACAAGGCTGTCGGCTTTTTTGATAACATCGTTAATATCAGGCATATGATAGCTCCTTTGGTCAGTAAATTGTTATTATTATTATTATATCATGGGTATAGGGGAGTGTCAAACAGCCCTTTCTTTCCCCGCCGCCCTTTTCCTGTACTCGCAGGGCGTAAGTCCCGTGTGCTTTTTGAACACACGCATAAAGCAGATGTCAGTGTCATAGCCACATATCTGGGATATCTCTTTCACGGGCAGGGCAGTGGTGGCAAGGTAATACTGCCCCGACTGTACCCTTGCAGAAATGATATCCTCGTAGCAGCTGACCCCGAACTGCTTTTTGTACACCGTCTGAAAATAGGACGGGCTGAGATTTATCCTGTCCGCCAGCTGCCTGACGGAGCCAAATCCCCCCGCATTGCTGTAAATATCCGCTCTCAGCTGCCGCAGCTGCTCACTGTAGGTGTGTTCGCCGTCACTGCTTTCGCCTCCGCCCTCGGATATTTTCATAAGTATCATTCGTATGAGCATATCGGCATACTGCCGACGATGTTCCGAGGGGGACATATTCTCACGGCAGAGTATGGTCAGCAGCTCTTCCACGGCGGAGATGTTCACCGAGGTTATGAGCCTGTCCGTCTCCACGGTGTCGAGAATATTGTCATCATCGGTCACGTTGAAGTGAATGAAATGGTTGGCGTAGTTGCCGCAGATGGTCTTATAATACTGGGGCGTGTCCTTTTTGTAGATGATAAGGCTGTCGGGTGGGACGATGATCTCATTGCCGTCAATGATGAGCAGGGCGGAGGTCTTGAAGATAACAAGCAGATTGTCCCCTGAGCCGTCAGGCCGCCATATGCAGAAATCCCCCGTATGTCTCGTGTCCTTTCCTATGGCGTTGAGACTTATCATATCATCACCTCATAAAGTATTATTTGTTAGTTTAAAAATATTATATGTCATTGAAAAGCAGCTGTCAATAGGCTATAGTATAAATAGCGTAAATATAATATGTTACCGTTAGGAACGCTAAAAACGTCAGGAGGAAGCGATAAATGAAGAAAATATCAATGCTAATCAACGCAAAGGACAAAAAGGGACACATCAATCCCGAGATATACGGCCATTTTTCCGAGCATCTGGGAAGATGTATCTATAACGGCATTTATGTGGGCGAGAACTCGTCTATCCCCAACATAAACGGCGTGCGCAGGGACGTTATCGAGGCTTTCAAGCAGATAAAAATGCCTGTTCTCCGCTGGCCCGGCGGCTGCTTTGCGGACGAATATCACTGGAAGGACGGCATCGGCGAAAAAAGTGCCCGCAAGAAAATGATAAACACCAACTGGGGCGGCGTTACCGAGGACAATTCCTTCGGCACTCACGAATTTTTCAATATGTGCGAGGAGATAGGCTGTGAGCCTTATCTTGCGGGCAATCTTGGAAGCGGAACTATCAGCGAACTTGCCGAATGGATAGAGTACATCACCTTTGACGGCGTTTCCCCAATGGCAGATCTGCGCCGAAAGAACGGCAGGGAAAAGCCCTGGAAGCTGAAATATCTTGGCATCGGCAACGAGAACTGGGGCTGCGGCGGAAGTATGCGCCCCGAATATTATGTTGACGAATACCGCCGTTATCAGAGCTTCTGCAAGGATTTTTCGGGCAATAAGCTGTTCAAGTTCGCCTGCGGTCCCAACTCCAACGACTACGGCTGGACAGAGACTATTATGAAAAATCTCAGCAAGTTGAGCACCCGTGGCATATCGCTCCATTACTACACCCTGCCCACAGGCGACTGGGGACACAAGGGCGATGCGGTGGATTTTACAACGGACGAATACTACGCAACCATTTCCAAGACCCTTTACATGGAGGAGCTTGTGACCCGCCACGGCGAGATAATGAACCGCTACGACCCCGAACATGAGATCGGGCTGATAGTTGACGAGTGGGGCTGCTGGTATGACGTTGAAAAGGGTACAAATCCCGGCTTCTTATATCAGCAGAACACCATGCGTGACGCTATCGTGGCAGCCTGCAACCTGAATATCTTCAATCGCCACAGCGACAGGGTGATAATGGCAAACCTTGCTCAGGCAGTTAATGTGCTTCAGGCGCTTCTGCTTACCGAGGGCGAGAAGCTGGTGAAAACTCCCACATATCATGTGTTCGATATGTTCAAGGAGCATCAGGACGGCGAAAATGTTTACTGCTTCTGCGAAAATGTAATGGCAGGGGAGATACCCATGATGTCCGTTTCCGCCTCTGTAAAGGACGGCGTGATGACCGTTACCGCTGCCAACTGCTCACTGGAAGAGTCTGCTGAGCTTGACTGCGATATCAGTGGATTTGAGTGCAGCAGCGTAAGCGCCCGTATCCTCACCGATGAGGTACACAGCTTCAACGGCTTTGATGCACCCGAAAAGGTAGCTCCCGAGGCTCTGAGCGCTTCCGTCTCCAATGGAAAGCTGTCGGCAGTGCTTCCCGCATGCTCCGTTGCGGTTTTCACTATTTTATACTAAGCACCAATTAAAAACTATACAAAAAATCTTCGCATAATCTTGCGTGTGTGGATTATGCGAAGATTTTTTTGTCTATAGTTTTATTGGTGATTAGTATTATAAGCTTGTAAGTATATATGACACAAAAAAGGCATTACCGCCAAGCGGTAATGCCTTGATTTTTTATGTATTGAAGCGATTCAAAATCAGCCCATGTCGGAAAGCTTGATCTTCTTAGCATCAACGGTTCCGTCGTAATCATCGTTTACGGGAGTGCCCTTGTTGTGCTTGGAAGCGTCAGCCTCGATGGCCTTAGCCATCTTCTCAATCTCGCTCAGGTCAAAACCGAAGTTGTTGTTGAGCTTGGGAGTAGGCTTGGGAGCGGAAGCGGGTTTTGCTGCTGCAGTGTTGGCTGCGGGAGTGGGTGCAGGCGCAGGAGCAGGCTTTGCAGCTGCATTGTTGTTAGCCGCAGGAGTGGGAGTGGGCATAGGCTTTGCTGCGGGAGCAGGAGCGGGTGCGGGCTTAGCATTATTTACAGGAGCGGCAGTCTTTACACTCTTGGGTGCTGTGAACTGAGGGATACCGTTCTTCTTGAGAGTATCCTGGGTCTTGGTGAGAAGGTCAGCAGTTTCGTTTACCTTAGCAAGGCTGTCCTTGGTAAGAGAATCGAGAATGCCCTTGAGCTGTGTAACGTTGGACTCGATATCTGCAATCTCGGAAAGAACAACAGCCTTCATGTTGTCGGCAGCTGTACGCATCTCAGCAGATCTGTCCTCAGCGTCTGTAAGGATCTTGGAAGCCTTTTCATCAGCAGACTTAACGATGGTGGAAGCCTTGCTGTTAGCGTCGTCAACTACCTGGTTAGCGAGCTTCTTAGCGTCCTCGTCCATCTTTCTTGCGTTTTCCTTAGCCTGAGTAACGATGGTGCTTGCAGTTCTCTGAGCCTCAACGAATACGTTTGTGAGGTCCATAGCACTGTTCTCGGCAGAGGAAGCAGCTGCTGCCTTGTTCTTAGCCTCAACAAGCTCGTTTTCCATATCGGCGAGCTTCTTCTTCAGCTCTTCGATCTCCTTATCCTTCTCAGCGGACTCATCTTCGCAGTTCTTGAGCTGATTCTTGAGAGAGTCATTGCTGGTCTGGAGCTCGGTGATCTTAGCCTTATCGGAAGCCAGGAGCTGCTCATACTTTTCCTTGTCTTCCATGTTTCCGCCGCTGTTTTCAAGAAGCGCCTTCTTTTCTTCAAGCTCGTTTTCAAGAGTATATATCTTTGTATTGAGCTGATCTACATAAGCAAGTACGTCTTTTTTATCAAATCCGCCGAAATTGACTGTTTTGAGGAATCCGGTTCCGTCCATGATAAAATACCTCCAAAAATAAATAGAAAAATTGCGAGTCTGACGGTAGATTAACCTCAGCCCGTCTTAATACACCTATTATAACACATTGTTCAAATTACAGCAACCAATTTTGGCAAAAAAATGTGCATAAACTTATGTTGTGAATTTTGTCATCAATTACAAATATACATAAACTTTGACACGATTACACTGCAATATATACAAAAAGGTGCGAAAGGCCGCCGAAATATTTACATATGATACAATAAAAACGATAGAAAAAACACATTCGGATATGTTATATTATATTTGTAGCTTACAATAGGCTGTTGGAGTCGGAGGAGCATATGGAAAATTGTAATGAGTTTTGCAGGGAGATAGATGTATCCACCAGGAAGTCCATGTTCCGTTCGCTGTTTCGTGTATGGGCTGCGGCAGCGACTGCGGCTCTGGTGATGTACCTGGTCATCCCGTATGTGGATATCTGGGCGTTTCTCTGGAAATAAGTTTGCAGAGTTGTATGATGTGCTGTATAGCTCCGCTAAAATTGTGGCTTTGATTGTGATATTTTACAAAACTCGATTTTTTTGATAAAAAGCCTTGACTTTTAGCGAATAATAGCGTATAATAAACAAGTCGCTTGAAACTGAAACAAACGACAAAAAGAATATGGCGGTATAGCTCAGTTGGCTAGAGCACTTGGTTCATACCCAGGGGGTCGTAGGTTCAAGTCCCACTGCCGCTACCAGACAGGCTGCTGAAATATCGGCAGCTTTGTTGGCCCGTTGGTCAAGAGGTTAAGACGACGCCCTTTCACGGCGTAATCATGGGTTCAATTCCCGTACGGGTCACCAGTAAAAGTCACGCAGACAAGACGTTTGCGTGACTTTTTTTTGTTTTTAACTAACCCGCTTTTATACTGATTATAGATCTTATACTAATCACCAATAAAACTATAGACAAAAAATCATCGCATAATCCATATACGCAAGATTATGCTCAATTTTTTGTATAGTTTTTAATTGGTGCTTAGTATTAGCAAAAAATCCGCAGCAAGCTAAAAAATAACCTGCTGCGGATTTTTTTGCCATACACCTCTCGTTTCTATTGATCTCAATATCAAGGCTAGTTTTGACACCTCATAACATATTGAACAAATACGCACATAATCAAATAGTCATAGCATTTGCAATGCCGATAATACATTGTATTATCCGCCGAATATGACACTCATGCCCGGCGGTGTTATTTTTCCGTTGATTATGAGTCAAGGAATCTTTTTGTTCTGCGTACTAATATTGGTTACAAAAAATCCAAACTTTTTATGAAATCCTATTGCAAAATCTCTGAAAGTATGATATAATATAATCAAACGATTGTTTATTTAAAGGCGGAAACGATAATTGCGTACTGTTAATGAAGAAGCCAGACAGGCAAAGAAAATCGAACTGATGGAAAAATGTTATGACTGTTATGCGGAGAACGGTTTATCCGGCGTTGGGATAAAAACGATTGCAAAGGCGTGCGGGTGCAATGCAGCTACACTGTATCTGTATTTTGAAAATCTCGACGACTTGATAATCAAATCCACCGCATACTGTATGGCAAAGGTCGAGGACGATTTTATGGCGAAAGCCCCTGCCGACCCAAAAGATGTTATTCGCTTTATTGAGGAGATCCCATACTGGACGGCGAAAGAGCATGGCAAGAAGTATCGGCTGATGTATCAGGTCTATACACACCCAAAATATATCGAACACGGAAAGAGGTTTTTCGAGGGCGTAAACGAACGGTACACCGAGTACGCAAAGCAGCTTGAACCGAAGATCGGCATTCCCCATACAGTCATTACACCGCTCATTTTCATTTTCGTCCGTGCCTGCGTACACTACGCAATGTTTGAGGACGAATACTATTTAAAAAGCCAGATGGAGGTCTTAAAGCAGACGGTTTCTCTGTTTATCGAAAAATACAGCAAATTATCCGAAGGAGGTAATGAGAAATGAAAAAACAAATAAAAAGAATAACGGCTGTTGCTGCTGCGGCGGCTCTTGCAATATCCTTTACATTCCCCGCAGAGCTGGGGCTTGCAGACCTTGGTTTCGGCGGCAATGCTATTGCGGCAAGTGCGGCAAGCAGCGGTAATTGCGGTGATAGTGGCAGCAATGTAACATGGTCACTTGATGACGATGGCACACTGACTATTTCAGGCTCGGGTAAAATAGAGGATTATCGATCAGATATTGATCAACCATGGTATAGCAACCGTTCGGATATTACTTCAGTGGTGATTGAACCGGGAGTTACTTCCATTGGATCGCAGGCTTTTTATGAATGTTCCAATCTTACAAGCATAACTATCCCGAGCGGTCTTACTTCCATTGGAGAGCAGGCTTTTGGGAATTGTACCGGACTTACAAGCATAACTATCCCGAGCGGTTTTATTTCCATTGGAGATTATGCTTTTTGGAATTGTACCGGACTTACAAGTATAACTATCCAGAACGGCGTTACTTCTATCGGAACAGGTGCTTTTTGGAATTGTACCGGACTTACAAGCATAACTATCCCGAGCAGCGTTACTTCCATTGGAGTTAATGTTTTTTATAATTGTACCGGACTTACAGACATAACTGTTGACAGCAACAATTCTTCCTTTTGCTCGGAAAGCGGCGTACTGTTTAATAAAGATAAGACAACACTTATATATTATCCACTCGGGAAAAACGACAGCAGTTACACTATCCCGGACGGGGTTACTGTCATTGAACAATATGCTTTTTATTGCAATTCAAAACTTACAAGCGTAACTATCCCGAGCGGGGTTACTTCCATCGGAGAAATGGCTTTTAGGGAGTGTTCCGGACTTACAAGCGTAATTGTCCCGAGCAGCGTTACTTCCATTGAATATAATGCTTTTTGGTGTTGTTTCAATCTTATAATTTATATTCCGGGCGGAATAACCATTGGAATAGATGCTTTTTACTCAACAGCCGCAAAGATAACCTATACCGTTGACAGCAGCAATAATGTCAAAATAACAGACATTAGTCTTTCCTCAGGGAATACGGTTGATATTCCGCCAGAAATCGACGGCAAAACGGTAATAGCCGTTGATGAGGATCATCGGCACAAAGTCGGTAATCATACTTGTGTAACCAACACCACACCTACTTGTATAAAAAAGGCAACTTGCGGTATTTGCGGACAAGATTATTATGGTGACCACGACCTTTCCCATCACAATGCAGTGCCTCATACCTGTACAGCAGACGGAACCGTAGAATATTGGGACTGTTCCGTATGCGGAAAGAAGTTCTCCGATCCTAACGGGACTGCTGAAATAACAAATATTGCTGATCCCAATGATCCTGCAAGACATTCGCTCGTTAAGACAGATGAAAAGGCTCCCACCTGCACCGATAACGGAAACAGAGCATATTGGACTTGCACGGAATGCAGAAATATATTCTCTGATGACGCAGGTTTACACCCAACCACACTTGCCGATGTGACTGTCTCCGCAACAGGTCACACCTGGTCAAACGATTGGAGTTCTGATGGAACAGGACACTGGCATGACTGCGTTAACGCAAATTGCCCCATTACCGAAAATAATCAGAAAGTCGGTTATGCTGCCCACACTCCCGGAGCCGATGCAACAGAAACAACACCTCAGACCTGTGACGTATGCGGATATGAGTTAGCTCCTTCGCTCGGACATATTCACGCAAACCACCTTACATTTATTGCAGAGGTTCCCGAAAACTGCACCGCAGACGGAGTAAAGGCACATTATGAGTGCGAATGCGGAAAGCTTTTCGCAGACGATCAGGCAGGAACAGAAGTAACCTCCGAAGAACTTAAAATTGCAGCTCATCACACTTACGGAACGGACTGGGAAAGCGATAATGACGATGATCACTATCACATTTGCTCCGTGTGCAGTGGTAAAGCAGACGTTACTCCTCATAGCTATGACAGCGGAATGATAACCATTCCTGCAACAGAAACCACAGAGGGCGTAAAGACCTACACTTGCTCCGTATGCCATCATACAAAGACGGAAACTGTTCCAAAGCTCAGCCACACTCACAGCCTTTCCGTGGATTATTCCAAGGACGAAACAGGACATTGGCACGCCTGCTCGGGCTGTACCGAAAAGGTGGATTTTGAAGCACATACAGAGGACAGCGGTACGGTGACCGTTCAGCCTACAGAAACCACAGAGGGCATAAGAGTATATTCCTGCACCGTATGCGGATATGTTATCAGAACGGAAACCGTTCCTGCACTTGCTTCAGAACATACCCACAGCTACGGTACAGCTTGGAAATATGACAGCACAAACCATTGGCACGAATGCTCCTGTGGAGAAAAGACTGATATTTCACAGCACATCTCCAACGGCGGAGTAATTACCGTTCCGCCTACGGCAACCACAGCGGGCGTAAGAGTATATTCCTGCTACATATGCGGATATGCTTTCAGAACAGAAACCATTCCTGCAACGGGATATGATTACTATCCCACATATCCGAGCTATCCCATATATCCGACTTACCCCACATATCCCGTATTTTTAACACCCGGCGTATTCACCGAAGATCTGACCGTCAATGCAGAAGCGGACGGAAGTACGGTAACGCTCAGTTGGGACGAGGTACAGAAAGCCGAAAAATACTATGTATATCAGTACAAGGACGGCAGGTATGTCAAGATAAAGACCACCACTGATACATCGGTAACGCTTAAAGGTCTGAAAAACGGTGAGACCTACAAATTCCTTGTAAGATACTCTATCGGCAGAAAGCTCTCGCCTATGACTTATTCGTACAAGATAACGGTCAAGGTTTACTACAAGCCGATCGCAAAGGCAGCATCGACCGAAAACAGCATAAAGCTTACCTGGCAGGCAGTCCCCAATGCTGAAAAGTATGCGATCTGCAAGTATGTGGACGGAAAGGCTGTAAGGCTTTGCGAAACCGAGAAGCTTGCAGTAAGGATAAACAAGCTCACTCCCGATACCGAGTATCAGTACATCGTCCGTGCTTATGTTGACGGAAAGTGGACTACTATGACAAAATCGGATATTGTAACGATCAATACAGATGCAGAATAATTCCACTTAAACCAAAACAAGGCGTACATCATACCGAAAAGGGTAGGGTGTACGCCTTGTTTATAGAACGATAAAGGTCAGTATAAAACCGCCCCGCCGTATCTGATACTAATCACCAATAAAACTATAGACAAAAAATCATCGCATAATCCATATACGCAAGATTATGCTCAATTTTTTGTATAGTTTTTAATTGGTGCTTAGTATGATATATGCCCAAAAGCCGCTTAACTTTTGGGATATATCAATACAGCGGGGCGGTGTCATATCATCTTTTATACTAATCTTCAATCGTTCTATAGGCAAAGCCGACAGATGAAATAAGACCAGTCTAGGAAAGCGACCGCAGGCGGGCTTGCCGCCCGGCAAGGGAGCTTGACGAAGAATGGGCTTATTTCAGCCGAGGATTTGTCTGTAGGTTGATTGAAGATTAGTATTAATCGTAAATATCCTTAAGGAAATCGTAGTTGTAGCTTTGTGTCTTTCTGTTGAACCAGTCACTGCAGTCCCAGATCATTGCGCAGTAGCCCATTTCGCTTGAAAGATCATTAACAGACCGTAAGAACTTGTCGGTGCCCTTTTTCATAACGTGTTTTCCGCCGTCTGTGTTGTGGCAGACACCGTATTCGCCGATGATAACGCCGTAGCCTGCGTTGGTGAATTTCCTCATTTTTTCAAAATCCCTGCGCATTGTATTGTAGTCGTCCTCGGTGCCCCAGCTGTCGCTGTAGCCCCATGAGTTGCTCTTCTTGTCGGCAATGCAGAATGTGGAGGGCGAATAGTAATGTACCGATACCAGCAGACGATCCTTTGCGGTGTCGTCGGGCATTTTGAACCTGTTGTCGGCGGTCTTGGAAATGTCGGTATCGTAGCCTGCGATGAGCAGGAATCTGGACTTGTTCTTGCCGCCTGTGCTTCTTACTATGTCAACGAATTTCTGGTTGATGTTGTTTACTCTTTCGTAGCTCTCGTTCATGCTGGAGCTGCCCTTTGTCTTGCTGCCAAGCTCCTCGTTTGCGGACTCGAATATCAGCTTGTCGGAGTAGGATTTGTAATGCTTTGCGATCTGCTTCCACATGGCGGTGTATTTGTCCATGGCTGCCTGAGCGACCTTTTCATCGGAGGAGCCGAAGTCCTCCCACCAGCCGCCGTCCCAGTGAATGTTGATGATGCAGTACATATCATTGTCAAGGATATAGCCCACGATCTCGTCGATTCGGTCGAAATACTCGGGGGAGATGGTGTATTTGCCGTCCTTTGACATCATGTTTGACCATGCCACGGGGACACGGACAGACTCAAATCCGCTGGCTTTCAGGGACTTTATCATGGCAGCAGTGGTCTCGGGCTGGCCCCATGCCTTTTCGTAGTCCTTGGGGGTTGCATCTGCGCCCAGCCATGTTGCAACGGATTCCATGGTGTTGCCTAAATTACAGCCGTCGCCCATTTTCTTTGCCAGAGCCACCGCAGCGGAATTTTTGCCTGATGTTTTTGCACTGCTCTCAGCGGCGGAGGCAACGGTTACGGTTATCTTTTCGGAGATATTTCCCGTGATGTACTTGCTGCCCGACTTTGTAAGAGCTGCGACCTTGAAATAGTTTTTGCCCTCAGCCAGACCGTTTACCGAGGCCTTGGTGGAGGTGACGGTTTTAAGTTTCACGAACTTCTTTGCGCTCTTGTCATACTGATAGATGCGGTATGCGTCTGCGCCCTTTACAGCCGACCACGACAGTACGGCAGCCGTTCCGTTCACTGCGGCTGTAAAGTCCTTGGGGGCATTAAGCTTTTCTGCGGCATAAGCCACTGTGGAAAGGCTGAGCCCGGTCTCGGGGGGAACTATTGGCATTGTGCCCAGCATTGCTGCTGCAAGAATTATGGCAGGTATTCTTTTTATTTTCATTATCAGCGCTCCTATAGTTTATTATATGGTAATTATACATCTTTTTATAGCAAAAGTAAATAGCTTTTTTCGTAATGCGGGATATCTTTTTGTGCAGTATGGCTTCTGCATTGTTAAAAAAGTTGTTTGTTATATTTATAAATCTGAGCTATAATATAATTATACTACAGCAATCCACAAAAATATCTATGTGGCTTTATTCAAAACCGAAAGGCAGATAATATGAAAGAGATAAAACAGGAATTTCTTACGGGAGAGCGGGCATTGTTTCAGGGACATGACCTGCGCATAACCGATACTATATTTGATGACGGCGAATCACCGTGAAAAACTGCACATGGTTCGAGATGGCACGGGCAGGCGTGTGGTACACCTGAAATATGACCGTCACCGACCTGACCCTTTACGGCAATTATTCCTTTGACGGTGCCAAAAATGTGGAGGTACATAACTCCGGACTTCTTTCCAATTTTGGTTTATGTTTGTTTATGATCTTACCAATGATTTGCTCTTCCACTTTCCGCCCTTATATCTGAGCAGACTTACTGCCGCTGTGACAAACCATGTACAGCAGGTGGTGAGCCATATTCCCCAGTGACCTATCACGGGGATAGCCGTCAGCACCAGTGACAGTCCTATTCGGCAGATGACTTCCGCTGTGCCGTTCACAAGTGCATAGCCTGTGTCGCCTGCGCCGTTCAGAAAGCCTCGGACGGTATGTATTATTCCCAGCGCCCAGTAGAAGCAGGCAGTCATCACTATTGCTTTTGATGCAATGCTGATAACGTCCGTGCCCTTTACGAAAAAGCCTGTGATATTTCTTCCGAACAGTATGAATATTACCAGCACCGCAAAGGCGAATACGGTCGATATCTTCACTGCCGCTTTAAGTCCGTTCCTTGCTCTGTCCTCCTTGCCTGCGCCGATGTTCTGTCCTGTAAAGGTGGAAACGGCGGCGTTCAGCGATGAAAAGGGCTGCTGTACGAACTGCTCTATTCTCATGGAAACGGTATATGCCGCCATGACGGTCTCGCCGAAGCCGTTTGTTACTCTCTGAAGCGCCACCATTGAAACGGATATAAGTCCGTTCTGGGCAGCTATGGGCAGACCCGCTTTTATGCACTGCAACATCATCTTTTTATCCGCACGCATATCCTCATGGGAAAGGTGCAGGCTGCTGTTGCATTTGAAGCAGAATATTATGCACACCACTGCCGAAAGTCCCTGCGCAAGCACTGTGGCAAATGCCGCTCCGCCTGCGCCAAGATTCAGGACTAACACGAAAAACAGATCCAGCAGGACATTGAGTATGCTTGCCGCACCCAAAAATATCAGCGGTGTCTTTGAGTCGCCCAGGGCACGCATTACCGCATTTATCCAGTTGTATGCCGCTACGGCAACCGTTCCGCCGCAGGCTATGCGCATATAAAGCGCAGACGTGCCTATAAGCTCATCGGGGACGTTCAGCAGCCTCAGCACAGGCTCTGCCAGCAGCACGGAAATTATGCTTACTGCTATGCCGAATATGGCGGTTACCACTGCCGAGCTGAAAATGGCGCTTTTCATGCGCTTATGGTCGCCCATGCCGAAAAGCTGTGCGATTATTACGCCTGCGCCTATGGAAAGACCAATGCAGAGGGTGTAGAAAAGGTATGTTATTGAGCCTGTTGCGCCCACTGCCGCCAGTGCGCTGTCTCCCAAAAAGGTTCCCACTATTACCGTGTCAACGATGTTATAGGTCTGCTGGAGCAGATTGCCGCCCAGCAGGGGCAGGGCAAATCTTACGATGTGCCCCGCTTCGCTGCCCTCGGTCATATTTCTTGATGTATCCATATTACTTCTTCTTTTTCTTTACTGTTACTGCTATTGCGGCAGCAGCAGCGGCAGCTGCTGCAATTCCCCCTGCAACGCCTGCCACAGCCGCAGGGGATATCTTTTTGCTGCCTGCATTTTCTGCGGTGGTTTCATCGGTTGCCGATGTCTCGGTCTCTTCGGGTATCTCCTCCACAGGTTCTTCCTCGGGGAGAAGCACTTCGCCGCCGATGACCTCCATGCCGTCAATGCTGTAGTCGCCCATGGCAACGGTTATCTTTGCAGTGTGATGAGTGTTTTCCAAATCGCTGCAAAGGTATGATGTTCCTCTGGAGCCTGTTTTGTAAATACCCTTTATCTCAGCCTCGCCGCCGTCTATGGAAACGGAGAGGACTGTCTCGCCGCCTGTTTCGCCTGTAAGTGCAAAGCCTGTGCCGTCAAAGCTTACGGTAAGAACGGAATCGACCTTGCCCTTGGAAATGGTTCGCTTGTAGTTCTTGAAGCTGCTCATGGTGTTGTGCTCCCACTCGCCCTCATACTCAAAGCAGGCATCGGTGTTGTCATAGCGGGTGATGTATGTGTTGTCACCCACAGGCTCGATTGTCAGGTCGCCAAAGCGGTTCTTGTTGTATGAGCTGTAAAGCGCTGCTCTGCCTGCGCCGATAAGTGCGTCGGAGCTGTCATATTCCGTTACCTGTGCGCCGTCGATATATGCACGGATAACCACGCCCTCAGCTTCGATCTTCAGGCTGTGGGAAGCGGAGCCGTCAAAGCCCTCGATCTTGCCTGAAGCCCTGTCGGTGTTGTCTGACTTGAGCTTCCAGCTGCCGTCCTCATAAAGCCGGAGCCAGTAGCCGCTGTATGCGTTGCAGGCAAGAGTGTATCTGAGACCTGCGCCCACGTAGTTTGCGGACTTATCCTCCGCAGGGTCAAAGGAAACATTCACAGCCACGCTGTAGTTGTACCATCTGTCATCGCCCAGAGTGGTGACAGGGTCGGGAGTCCAGCCCCAGTCCTTTGCTCTGATATCCTGGGTTATCTGCTGAACGAGATAGTTTCCGCTGTCGGATACCTCTACCTCAAATGCGCCGCCCTCGTCGGTGGTGTATCTGGGAGCATAGCCTCTTGATGAGAGGTAGTCCTCGGGATAGTCTGCATACTCAAAGTCATCGGAATAGGGGAGACTGAGCAGAGTTTTTTCGGAAGTATCCATATTAACATACTCTGTTCTCTCGGGAGAAACTGTGGAAACGGTCACGATTGAATCGGGCTTTACGGAAACTGTATATGTGTATGCTCCGTCCTTTTCCACGGGAGTTATATCGGCTATCTTTTTGAAATAGTTTTCATCATATTCGCCGCTTTCGGGACTGTCAGGGCCTCTTGTTTCCCACACGCTAACATCGGCGGAAGCCTTATCCAGTGCGGAAACGGTAAAGGTGTAGTCCATGGTCTCGGCGGTGGTGTTGGTGATGATCGTGCTGTAGTCGCCTGTTTCGGGGTCTGCGGCGGTCATGTAGCTGTAAACTGCGTCAACGATTGCATGACCGTCACCGCCGGGCTTGCCGTCGCTGTAGCAGGCGCTGTCGATAAATGCCCAGCCCTTTTCGATAAACCGGGAGAAGTGCAGCGAAGTGTAAAAGCCGCTGTCCAGCAGATAATATCCGCTCCATGGATCGCAGGCGGTGATAAGCTGCTTCTGGCAGTAGCAGGCGCCGTCATAATAAGCGGATACCACGGGCTGATACTCATAGAGGGTCATTTTGCCGTTGGGGTACATTCCGATGATACGGTTTGCGATGTCAAGAGCTCCGTTTATGCCTGCAAGGCCTGAGCCGTCAAACCTGTATGCGCCCTGAGCATAGCCCATGGGGGAGCTTGCCTCGCTGAACCACAGCTCCTTGCCGTTATCCTCGGCGATCTTCTTTGCAACGTTTGTGGAGCTGCTGGTGTAGTGGCTGCCCACCACATCTACCGCATTCATAAGCTCCTCATCCTGATACATTCTGTCAGCAAAGCCCCAGGTGCAGACCTCTTCTCCGCCGACTATCATTATCTTGGAGTAATCATATGGGCAGTCTGTTTCGCTTTTCAGGTGTTCGGAAAGATATTTTACCCAGTCAAGGTCGGCAGCTCTTTCGTTCTGAACGGCGCTTACGTAATCAAACTTTATGCCGTATGTCTCATAAGCTGCGTCAAGGGTCTCCTTGTACCACTTGTATCTTGCGGCGTAGGTGTCGTCAGCTTCGCTTATCCAGCGTGGTTCGCTCCACCATAGCATATCAAGGGTAAGGTCGGGATTTATCTGCTTTGCGTCCGCCGCCAGCTGATAGCCTGCGCCTCTTGTAACGTCAGCCTTTTCGTCAGCGCTGCGCATTACCGAGGGCTCTGTTCCCGATGATGAGTTTACATCGGAGCCCATTTCCAGCTTCAGGTGAGTTATACCGATGCCCTCCTTGCCGAACATATACTCCATTATCTGCCAATATGCTTCGGGATTTTCTGCCTTGTAGTCCAGCAGGAGACGGGAGGAGTTGTTGCCGCTGACCATTCCCGCACCTCTGTAGCGCATATTTTCCTTTAGATTTGCAGTGGTTCCGTCAATGATTATGTTGTTTCTATCCACAGTTTCTTCCTCCGCTTCGCAGACGGGCGCAGCAGTGAGCATAACTGCCGCAGCAGCTCCGCAGGCCGTGAGCCTTTTCATATTTTTCAAAGAAATTTCTCCCCTCATTATGAGCATTTATAAGATTATTATAATAAAATGCTTATTCATGAAAAAGAGAACTGTGCACAATTATCCTTTTCCTGTAAATAATTATAGCGCCTTTGTACCTGTACGTCAATCTGAAATATTTTGCATATTATTACGATTTTAGCATCACATCAGTACCGTGCCCCTTGAACGCCTGTACTCTCTGGGGGAAACGCCCTCTATCCTGCGGAAAACTATGCTGAAATAGTTCCTGTCCTCATAGCCCACAGCTTTGCCGATGTCGCCTATCTCACGGTCGGTGTTCACAAGCAGGGACTTGGCTTCCGATATCCGCCGCCTTGCAAGATATTCCAGCGGCCGCATAGAGGTCTCCGCCCTGAACACACGGCAGAAGTGCTGGACGGACACTCCCGACAGTGCCGCAAGGGTTTCCGCACGGATATCCTCCGCATAATTGCTGTCGATGTACCTTACCGCCAGGGAGGATATGTCATTTCCCGACCGCTTTTCCTCATCACGGGAGAACATGGAGCTTCGCATGGCAAGGATATATTCATATAAAAGTGCGGAGGAATTTTCGCCGCCGTTTACGGGGTCAGCCGCAGCGGAAAATATCCTGCTGAATATCCTGCCGCATTTGTCCTCGTCAAAATGGTCGGAGTAGGCAAAGCCCTGAAAGCCCATGGCTTCCATAAGCTCGCCTGCGTGCTCACCTCGGAACACCAGCCAGTTTGTGACCCATTCTCCCGCAAGAGGGTGATATTCGTGGGGCTTTGCGGGGGCGATGTAGAATACCGAGCCTGCACGGAGTATGTATTTTTTGTCATCGACCGTAAGCACACCTGCCCCCGATGATGTGAACAAAAACTGGTGGGAGACAAGTCCCTTTTCCCTTGCCACACGGTACTCGGGGTCGGATATTCCTATGCCTGTAAGATAAAAGGGCAGCCTGTCCTGCCTGCTTATAACGGGATATACTGCCTGAGTCATATGATGCCTCCTTTTGCATTGTTTTTATATTATTATACTATAATTATGATGAGCAGACAAGATAAAAACAGCTGCTGCATTTTATAACATTTCATAAAATGCAGCAGCTATTGTATTATATCAGAATTTTATCTCCGTCACCGCACACTCTGTACTGCTGAGAACTGCGCTCAGCTTATCTGGCTGGTGAGTGCCTGCATACAGCGTAAAGCTGTTGGAAAAGCGCTTTCTTGTGCCGCTTTCATCTACCGAGGTGAACGCCCTTTCGGGAACGGAAACGGTCACGCTCCTGCTTTCGCCTGCCCTGAGCTTTATGCGCCCAGAGGTGTTGAAGTCACTCTACGAAGCTACTGCTTATGAATTGCAGCTATCGTAGTCGAATGCACCTATTCCATTGAAATAAATTTCAATGGTCTGATGTCTTTTGTTATTCCCATCGTATATTGGTTTATGCACCAACACTTTGTCGATAAACTCCGACATGATCTCAGGAGTAAGGGAATCAATGTTTGTGTATTTATCTACAATAGCAATGAATCTGTCAGCATTAAGCTGTTTGCTGTCTGTGATTTCGATTTCTCTCGATATTGCAGACAGCTTATTTTTTATTTCTGCTTGCTCGCTTTCATATCCGGCGGCTAAAGTTGCTAAACGTTCCTTGCTCAGAGTACCAAGAACAGACTGCTCAAAAATTTTCTTGATAAGAATATCAAGTTCCTGTATTCTTTGCTCACAAAGTTGTTTGTCTTTGCGGAGCTTTTTCACATCGTAAGACGTTCTGTTCGCATAGCTCTGAATGGCAACATTCAAGAATCTTTCTCTATCATTTTTGACGATAGAAAAAACTTTTTGAAGCTCATTCAGTATTAGCTGATTGATAACACATTCTCTTATGTAGTGTGATGAGCAAAGTTCTGATGAACGTTTATATCTGCCGCAATGATAGCAATTCTTTTTCGGAAAAACAGTGCTTCTTGTAATGTACATTCTGCTGCCGCAGTCAGCACAAAAGATATAGCCGCCTAAAGGATCAGGCTCTCTGACTATTGGCACTTTTTTTCTGCTCTCCATTATTTTTTGGACACGTTCGTATGTGTCACGGTCAATAATCGGTTCTTGCGTATCGGGAAAAATAACATATTCACTTTTATCCAAATATATTTTTTTCTTGCTCTTATACGATACTTTTTTTGTTTTGAAATTGACCGTATCTCCTACATACTCTTGGCGTTTAAGCATTTCCCTGATAGTTTTGCTGTCCCAAAGACAAGGATCGGCAGGAGTTGCCCTTGCAGAGATTTTTCCATGTTCCCTTGCGTAAACAGACGGAACAAGAATTTTCTCGGAATGAAGATACTTTGCTATCTGAGAAGTTCCCTTTCCGTTCAGAAACATTTGGAAGATTGTCCTGACATTCTGAGCAGCTTCTTCATCAACGATCCACTCCTTTGGATTATCGGGATTATGTTTGTATCCATAAATAACATTGTTGCAAATTCTCTCTCCCGACATTCCTTTATTATGAATGACGGACTTTACTTTTTTGCTTGTATCTTTGACATACCATTCATTCATAATGTTTCTGAATGGAGTAAATTCGTTGTCACCTTTTACCGAATCGACATCATCATTTATTGCAATAAAGTGAATATTATTTTCGGGAAAATAGATTTCAGTATAATAACCGACCATAAGATAGTTACGTCCTAAACGTGACATATCTTTGACGATTATTGTGCTGATTTTTTTTGCTTCACATTCAGCGATCATTGCTTTAAAATCAGGTCTGTTAAAATTCGTTCCGGTGAAGCCGTCATCAACAAAAAATTTTGTGTTGACTATTCCTCTGCTGTGTGCATAGTTCAGCAGCAATTTCTTTTGGTTTGCAATGCTGTTGCTTTCACCGTCAGGCTCATCACGAGAGAAGCGAGTGTACAGAGCTGCGTAAGTTGAATTGCTGTTTGACTGGTACATGATAAAATTCCTCCTTGCAGTCAAACAAAAGAAAATTGTACAAGTAAATTATAGCACAAACTCTTTTTTGTTGGCTGCGGACAAAAGTTAATTTTTTATTGCAATAGTATCAACTTCATCTTTAATCAGTTTCTCTATTTTCTCTGAAATCTCTTTTGCCTTGTCGGGAGGAAGAATTGATTTAACATAAAATATACTTTCACCAATCTCATACTTACTGCTGACACATTCATTGTTATTGTTTTCTTTCATAACCAAACTCCTAACGTAAAATTTGAACAATACAGAGAAACAGCTTGTCATGCTGCTATCATAAGTCAATGCAAATGCAATGCTTCTTCCCATGCTTGTGGGTGAGCCGCACAATGCGGTGAGGCGTTCAATGCGGAAGTATCATTATACAAATCTTTCGGCTGCCGTTCCGATTCATTGACGTGAATCGTAAGCAAAGCGTGGCTGTCGCTCATTCCTTAATTTCACCGTAATGGTTCATCATGGTTTGTTGCGTTTCCCAACGGAACAGGAGATCTTGGCGGACACCGAAATGATTTTATGTACTCTGTAAATGTTCGATATTAAATTTTCAAGATACTGTATGTATTAAAGAGGATAAATTTTCTCTCCTCTATAATAAATAGTGAAATTTTCAAGCGACTGTAATTGAAATTATGCCTATTTAACAGAAAGTTAATAAAGATTTGGTATAGTGCATAATTTTACGCTTTATCCATTGTTGACTATGTAGTCCTTTAATTTGGATAAAGCGAAATCAATTTCAGAATGGATTTTAGTGTGGCTTACTCCGTATTTGATTGCCAAGGTTCTCAGGGAGTAATCATTGAAAAAGTAATCCATTATCAAACCCTGTTCCCTTACGGTCAGAGTTTTGATAGCATGACGGAGCATTGCAATTTCATGTTTTTTCTCGACCGTCTCCTCTGTGTTATCCTCAGCAGCTATATCATATGCACTGTTATCGTCAAGCGATATTTTTGCATATTCAGCCTGCCTGCGTTTGAGATAACGTTCCTTATTTCGTTTACTCGCATACGCTTTGTAAACTGTTTCGGTACTCGTTACGGGAGTACCATCTTCAAGACGGAATTCTTTTTTGCTTTTGCTCATAGCGAAAGACCTCCAAAAATAAATTTACGGTTCAAACCGCAAAAAGTATGGAAGATCTTTCTATATTCATTATATCTTAAAGCAAATGTTATGTAAATACTTCAAAATATATTTTTTTGTTTTAACAAAATATTTCCTATTTACAAACACCATCATTTTTCACTATAATATATATAGGGATTCGTCCCCTGCCTATATTGGGCGTGTGGGGGAAAAGTATGGGGGTGCATACAGTGGGGTAAAGCTATAGCATTGCAAGAGGGGGACGAAGTTGGTTTCTAAAATAGCAAGCAACGCAAGTGGGTGTCCACTCGCCGATTTTCGATAAAATCGAAAATATTTTTGGGAGGTTTCCCAAGCCCTCTGAGATGACAGGAAAGGAAAAAATAATGAGCGAAAAAAATGATAAAAAGGAAAGTCAGAGAACCCGAAAGAAAAGAATATTTTTCAGAGTAGATGATGAAGAACTGAAATTTATTCAGGCACGAATGAACTTGCTCCATATTAAAAACCGTGAAGCGTATTTGCGGAAAATGGCGATTGACGGACAGTGTATAAGGTATGATTATTCGGATTTGGAAAACGAGATCCGAAAGAACAATTACCTTATGAGTAATGCTGCCAAGAACATAAATCAGATTGCCAAGCGTATCAATTCAACAAGCGATTTTTACGAAGCAGACCTGCTTGATCTACAGGAAAAAGTTGAAGCTATGATGAAACAGCAAGTTGAAATCATGAAGCTTTTCATGAACGTGACGGAGGAGTAAACGAATGGCGTACACGAAAATACACCCGATTAAAAGTACGGTTGAAAAGGCGATCGCTTACATTGCGAACCCTGAAAAGACAGATGAAAAAATTCTTGTTTCATCTTTTGCTTGCTCTGAGCAGACTGCTTTTTTAGAGTTTGAAAAGACAAGAAACAAACATCATTATTCCAGAAAGAATCTTGCTTATCACTGCATACAATCATTTAAGCCTGACGAGGTTACACCCGAACAGGCGCATAGAATCGGAATACAAACAGCGGACGAATTGCTTAAAGGAAAGTATGAATATGTTATCTCCACCCACATAGATCGTGGGCATATCCACAACCATTTGATAATATGCGGAGTGAATTTCGAGAACGGCTTATCTTTTGGAACGGAGCATGACAGAAAGAATAATCCGGCATGGAAACAGTTAAGAAAAATAAGTGACGATATTTGCATAGAGAATAAATTATCCGTCATTGAAATGCCTGAAAAGGGTTATGGAAAATGCTACTATGAATGGCTTCAGGATATGAAGAAAAATTCATATAAGAGCAAGCTGAAAAATGCTATTGACAGTTGCATTATGACTTCCGACAGCTTTGATGATTTTCTGAACAGAATGCAGAACGAGATGAATTATGAATATAAAATCAGGGGACATTCTTTATCGTTCAGAGCTGAGGAACAGGAACGGTTCACAAGGTGCAGCCGTAAAAGTTTAGGTTGGTACTACGACCCCGAACAGTTAAAAAAACGTATTGACCGTCAGGTAAAAAAACGTACTGCGACCATTTCAAAAGATACAGGATTTTATCAGATAAATGACGATAAAGCTGTAGGACTGAACAGGTGGGCAGCTTTAAAAAATATGCAGGAAGCTTCACGGTTACTGAATTTTCTGTCCGATTACGGAGTTGGTTCTGTCGAACAGCTCGATGAAAAAATATCGGATATGTATGACCAAAGATTTGATGTTGTTCAGGAACTTAATGATTATGAATCATCAATCATTGAACAAAGAGAACTTCTGAAAATGCTCAATACCTATTGGGAAATGAAAGCGGTTCACGATGAATTTCTGAAATCATCTTCAAAAGAAAAATTCAAGCGTGAACACAGCAAAGAGCTTTCAATCTTTAATTCCTCCAAGGAATGGCTGAGGGAAAAATATACAGGTACTACCCTCCCCAACAGAGCTGTTCTCGAAATGAAAATTACGGAAGAAGAAACTCAGAGAGAAGCGTTGCTTGAGAACTATCATGATATAAAAAATTCACTTAACTCATTGGAAACTGCCAAAGGAAAAATCGAAAGATATTTTGAACTTGAACGAGACGAACGCAAAAAATCCAAGGGCGAACTTGAGTAAGTGTATTTAGTTAAATATTAAAAATATATGTACATACTATTGCTATTTTATTAGGCTTATGCTATAATATGTACATAGGGAGAGGGGGTATAATTAAATCCGAGAGGAGCGGTAAATTTCAGCTACAACTTTTAAAGACAGAACGTAAAAGGGGGCATTACTTGAAATTAAAAAAGTCAAGCAGTTTAAGAAGTATTCGCTTTATACTTCCCCGTCCTCAAAAGCAGAAAGGTGAATATCTTGAATACTAAAATAGGAATAAAAGAACAGGTTCTGAATGAAATTATTTTTTCTATCACGTCAGGAGAAAAGAAAGCCGGTGACTGTCTCAGGTCAAAAGATTATAATGCAGGACGGCAGATGAGTGCGATTTACAAATGTCTGATTGATGCAGACATTGTAAAAATCAATTCTGCTAATTTTTATGTGCTTACCGATAACTGTTCTGAAAAGGCTCAGGCACTATACTTTGATAAGATACTTGACTTGATTTCTCTAATCAGAACACTTGCCGAAGCCGCAAATTTATCGCCGGAGTGTTTGGCAGACTTATTCAAAAGTGAGGTGAATAAGCAGAAATAAAAAACTTTTAATCATATATAGGGAGGATTTAAAATAGGGCATAAAAACACAGACATTTTAAAAAAATTACAGCAGATTTTGTGTGACTATCAAGAGGACTATGAGAGTAACAACGACAATATGTGGAAGAAAGAATTTTTCAGAAACGGTAAGTGTATTGATGAAACCGCAAATGAATTAACAGCTCAGATAAATGAATATGCTTACTCTGCTCAGAATCTTGGCTTTGTTCAGGGAATGAACTTTGCACTTGATATTATGAGAATTTCGGGCAAAGATGAAAATCGAGAAGTTCTTGAAAAAATCATCGAGAGCATTGAAAAAATAGGTTCAAAAGAACGGGGGAAATGATTATGTCAAAGATAATTTCGGTATGCTCAGAAAAGGGCGGCGTAGGAAAAACAACCACAACAGTAAATGTAGCAGGAGGTCTTGTGCAGCTTGGCAAAAAGGTTCTTGTCATTGACCTTGACCAACAACAGAACGCAAGCCGGACCCTCGGCTACATTAAGGACGGTAAGCTTACAGTTGCCGAACTGATTTACAATGCTGTTGCTGATATTGATACAAATCTTTCGGACGTAATTCGTCATAATGAAAGCGGTATCGACTACATACCGTCCTCGCCTATGCTCACCAACATCACAAGCACTATGGCAAATGATGAGGACAGCAATTACATTCTCAGGCGGATTCTGAGCAATGACGTATTCGCAGAATATGATTACATACTGCTCGATTGCAGAACGCTTCTCGACTTGCTTGCAAGCAATGCAATGAACGCAAGCAATTATGTAATTATCCCTGTTGAAAGCGGAATTTATGCTTATGAGGGTCTTGACAAAATGCTGAACAAGGTTGCTTCCGTCAATAACAGTACGAACCGAAATCTGCGTGTTCTCGGAATACTTTTAAATAAAATGCAGCGCACAAATGTAAGTGTTTCACTTGCCGATTCAATTCGTGATGAGTATGACCGTATCACATTCAGAACTGCAATTCCATATTGTCCGGCACAGACAGAAAAGGCGATCATGAATCAGAAAAGCAGTGTATTTGATAAGAGCAGCTCCCTCGGACAGGCATTCAGACAGCTTGCGGAAGAAATTATAAAAGATAGTTTATGAATGCGAAGTGTGTCACCGTGACACGGAAAGGAAAGTTTGAGGTGATTATTATGATTAAGTCCTTAGTTGTATTGCTTTTATTTGCGTTAGTTATATACGCCTTTCTTACATTTATTTACTTTGTCTTTGATGTTCTCAAATGGCATGATAATGAGAAAAAAGAAGATGAGAAAAAAGAAGATGAGAAAAAAGAAGAAATCATTCCTTCGGCTGCCAATCAGACCGACGAACATGAGGAGGTTTAATGTATGATTAAGTCATTAGTTGTATTGCTTTAAAAAAACAGAGCAGACCGCCAAGCTCCTACACTCACGGTTCTGCTCTGTAACACGAACGAAAAGTCCGATACGACTATTATATCGTATCGTTCACCTTTAGTCAAGAGGAAAGATGAATTATGGATATAATTATATGTTTTTTATATTGTACCGCAATTATTTACGGATTGTATAGAATACATAATCATAATAAAAGGTCTGAAGAAAATGGTGATATAGATTTTCAGCACATTTCGGAACAAATTGAATATCTAAGTGAACTTCGTGAAAAGCTTTCCACTATTGAAGAAATGATAACAGATGTTTCGATCTGCTCCCCCGATGAGCATGAAAAGATAATATCGTGTGAGTGGATAAACGGCGTTGGAGACAAATTCAGATATGATTTATGGGTTGACGGAAACAACAGCACGTCCGAGGAATTACTCAAAATTGCATATTCCGAACGCTGCCGACTGAGGTCTGCCCTGAATTCGGAAATTCAAAAAATGTCGGAACGGTGTAACGAAAACTGTAACGAAAGCTATCCCGTTCCGAGAAGAGGGGAGACCAATTATGAATGATATAAAATATTGTGTTAGGTGCGGTGCAATGATTTCCAATGTGAATAATGCGGACTGGTACAGTCATATCAGCGTTAAATATTGCCCTGACTGCCGAAAGGAATCTGACCGTCAGAAAACAGCTCTTAGGGTTTATAATCTTCGGCAGCGGAAGAAGCAGAAAGATAAATTTCGTGATGAACAGCTTGAACTGCTCAAAGTTGAAAATGAACTTCTGCGAAAAAAGGTTCTTATGCTCCGTGAAGAAGCAGGACATATCCGATAACCATTTGTATATTTTTCATGTGTCACGGTGACACACTCAGGGAGGAAAGAATAATGGATAATAATAAATGCGTACACGATGAATTAGCCAACGAAGGACTTGTGAACAAACTCAGAAAGTTCAAGGAGTATCTTCTTAACGATGATGTTCCAGAGTGGCAGCAGCTCATAGCAACTGCCGGATTTGTAATGGACGTTGTAAATGAGCTTAAATGGAAAGAACACGCTGAATATCACGGCACAAGCGAAAGATGTGTTATGGAGGCTGATGATGTTTTCGATGAGATAATGGCAGCGGTCAACTATGAGCTTGAAAAGCCATACTATAAAAAGCTCGATAGTATGTGGGATGATTGGAACAACAACAAAACAGGCAAATACGCAAAAATCAATACTATGCAGGAAATGCTTGATATTATCTGTGACTGCCTTGAAATCGAATATCCCGGTCTTATAGAACTTGAAAAGAAATATTTCGGACTTAGTCTGAAAAGCGATGAAAACGAGGATGAATCACAATGATATTCAAAGACTTAAAAGGGAAAGGAAGAAGCAGAAAGATAAATTTCGTGATGAACAGCTTGAACTGCTCAAAGTTGAAAATGAACTTCTGCGAAAAAAAGTTATTATGCTCCGTGAAGAAGCTGAACATATTCGATAACTATTTGTAAATATGAGAGCTTTATCTGTAGAAATTTTAATTTTATGATTGAGGTATAAAATGTTTAAAGTTGATTCTATATTAACCATATTGGGCGTTTTCTTTATTTCTTGGGCGTTTTTTCGTTATGAGGTTTCTTTTTTCTTTTCTATGATTAAATACCACTACCATACTTTTTTGTCTATAGCTTGTTTGGTTCTTTGTACCTTTATCTATTTATGTTCTCTTGGAATTATAATTTATGGGGTATAATTTGTATTTGAATTTTTTCACAAAGTTACAAAAGTCATGCGGACGAAAATTATTTTGATTCAACTAAGCTGATGATAACAGGAGGTAAATGCAATGGGTAAGATAGACTTTACAGCAATGAAAAACAGCCGTAAGGCTATTGAAGATAAGGTTGAGGATAGTATCCCGACCGAACTGGAGGAAAGCTATTCTGATGTATGGGGCGGCAAAGAGAAAATCACGGTCATTGAACTTTCTCGCTTGAAGCCGTATATGGATAAGAACGGCGGTCAGCCGTACAAGATCAATCCCAAAAAGGTTGAACAGATAGCGGCAAGTGCAATGGATATCGGCATTATTACCCCTTTGCGTGTCAGACCAAAGGGCGATTTATACGAAGTGATTTGCGGTCATCATAGATATGAAGCGGCTAAATCTCTCAATCAGATCTCAGTGCCATGCATTGTTAAGGACTATTCGGACGATGAAGTTTTCAGGATTCTTACCGAAAGCAACATTCAGAGAGACAAAACGCTGCCAAGCGAATATGGCAAAATCTTTGCAAGATATATGCAGCTTAGAAACGATGATGAGACTACAGCAGGAGAAATAGCAGTCAAGTTTGATGTATCCCGAAAAACGATGTACCGCTATCTCGATGTGAACCGCCTTATTCCCGAATTGCAGGAAATGACCGATACTGGAATAATCAATATCGGAGCAGTTGATTATATCGCAAAGCTTGATACGGACGTTCAGCTCGCCCTATATCAAGCTCTGAGCGAAGCAAAGGTAAGATTGTCTGTCGGTCTTGCAAAGCGTATCAGAAGCTTTACAGAGAGCAACAGCGGACTGGTAGAAGCAGAAGATATTCTTGCTGTTCTCACAGCTAAGGAAGATAAGAAGCCAACAGTTGATATGTACGCAAAGTTACGCAAAAAGTATAACATTTCTCTGTCCGACAGTGAACTTGATGAGCTGTCCTCACGTCTGTTAAATGAATATTTTGAGAGTGTGTCACGGTGACACACTCTGAAAGGAAAATGAAATGAGAAAAATTGATAATATGAACGACACTACTGATGTAAATGAAGAAAAAAGAGAATCACCTTTTTATTCTTTTTTCGACGCCGACCTTGTTTTCGACATAATTAAGATAGTAATACTTATTCTTGTGTTGGTTTCAAGTTTGTTTGGAATATCAAAATGTTTTAAACTCTTAGGTGAAAAAGTAAGCTACAACTCCAAAGCGAGCGTTTCAGCAGGAATTATTACGGATAAGGAAATAATTAACGGTCACACAAAAAGCGATGGAGGACTGGTTTATTATAACGGAAAATTCGGTTACGGCTTTAACAATAACCAAAGCTATGTTCCTACAGTTTACCGTATATATATCAGAGGAGAATTTGAATATGAGGGCAAAACACATCAAGGAAACAATTCTTTTGATGTAAGCGAAGATATTTATAATTCCTATAACATCGGTGATTACTTTGACAGCAAAGATTTGTTGAGAGATTCAGGTGAAAATCAAAAGTAAACTTAAATGTGTCATGATGACACACTCTGAAAGGAAAATAGAATGAAAGAAAAAACTAAACCGAATTTAGTTAAATGCCCATATTGTGGCAGTACTCCTGTAATGGGAACACTTGTAACGACATATAGCTATGTATCCGAACATTGTTTGCGTGAAAATGGCATTGATATTGAAGATAAAAGCAATCGAATCGGGGCAATGTTAGGTGACATGAGCATTGAGCCAACGATGAGAATCACAAAGTACAAATGCCTTTCCTGTCAAAAAGAATGGGGAACTTACGGCAAAAAGGAATACATATTTGTCGGTAACGAAAATGGATTATGTTATTTTGAAAAGAGGGAGAAAACATGACAATCATTAAAATAGTATCTTTTCCCTTTCGGCTTGTCTTATTTGTGATTATCGCACTGCTCACTTCTGTCATATGGGGATTTAATCATACAGTAGTAACCTTTTTTCAGGTCGGCAGTGCAATAGTATCAGCCATTGGAAAAGTATTTTCTGCAATGACGTTAGGCGGCGTTATTATCCAAGCAGTTTGGGAACTTATAGATAACGGAAAAATTGATTCATTAAAAAACACTGTCATTTTACTGCTGCTTATAATAGGTTTGGAAGTCTTTTTTCAATTTCTTCCTGTTATTTTTCAGGCACTGTCTATTGCTTTTACTTTTGCGACCATGTGGCTGTGGGCATTTTCCAAAATGATCTTGTTCTGCAATGCCGATGAACTGAATTATGTGTGAACAGATTCATTCATGGAATTTCTTTCAAAGAAATAATAGCTGCATACTAATGGCTTAGAGCAAAGAAAAAATTGAATACTTAAAACCTCTGATTATGCTTGTAAATCAGGGGTTATTTTTTATATTTGGCTATTGGCATTATTTTGAAATTATAAAGCTTATGTTGACAATATTTGTATATTCATACAAACTGTAAATAATTATCAGAAAAGTATAGCATACTGCTAACAGTATGCTATAATATAAGTACAGTAAAGAACAACACAAACACCGACAGGTAGAAAGACAAGAGGTACTAATTATGAAAAAGTTTAGAGTTGAATTAAATCCCACAGGCGACTACACTTTCACAAATGGAGAATTTTACACAATTGACGAGTTTGAGGAAATCGAAGCCGAAACAGCTCAGGAAGCTATCGGATTTGCTATCGATTGGGTACACGAACATGGACTACTTTCAGATGACCCCGATACAGAAATTCCTGAAAGTTACGCATGGATAGCTGCTGAAATACTTACAGGTGACTGGGGAGAAACATATACAGAAAATTGGGAGGACTGGGAAAACGATATAGAAGAACCGATAATAGTCGATTTTCAAGGCGGAGAAAGCCGAACTGGTAATACGGATTGCAACTATATGTTAGCAGTATTTACTAACCAAGACGGAGAAGAAGATGAACTCTATTCAGAAATTCTATTAACAGAATTCACAGAAAACACGGAAGAGGGAGATTTTAATTTGTGTGAATGGGACGATTATTCTTATCCATTATTAAAAGAAGATATTATTGACCAAGCAAAAGAAAAGAATATTGACATAAGACGACTTAGATTTCCCCTATGGAGAAGATGATGAACTCTACTCAAAAACATAAATAAAGATTAACCGCCGTTCAGTTTCGTTCCGAACGGCGGCATTTTTGTTATAGGCAAATTGTCATATAGGGCGGTATGCAGATTATATCATCTTTGAAACTGAGGTTTCGTGGGTGGATCACATAACATTCGCCTATCCTTGCTTTGTATTTCTCCTTGAAGCGTTTGAGTGATTCGATAGAATACTTCTTGCCCGACTTGACCTCTATCGGGAACATCTTGTATTTCAGCTTGCTGTTGTTGGATATCAGAAAATCTATCTCGATATCGTTGCGGTGCTTTTCGCTGTTGTACTGTGTATAGAAGTACAGCTTATGTCCGTTTGCCGTCAGCATCTGAGCGATGACATTCTCATAGAGCATACCCTCGTTCATATTCAGCTTGTCTCCAAGTATCTGCTTATAGACCTCATCTTCAAGCAGTTCGTTCTCATCAAAAGCGTGGCTGACGAGCAGCCCCGTGTCACCAAGGTAACACTTTACATAAGCTCTGTTCTCATTTATCGAAAGTCCGACATTAGGGTCATTGCACAAGAAACACTCATTTGATATCATTGAATCGGAAAGCCAAAAGAAAGTTTCTTCATACTGGTCAGCCTTACTTCCTGCCGAAACATCATTGAATACCACACGTTTTTCATGCTGAGAAAGCAAACTGGGTATCCGGTCGAATATGGTTAGGACTTTGCTCCTGTATCTTGTATCTATTTTCATAATGTCACTGCGGTAAAGAGCGAGGATATCACGCTTTTCTATATCTGCTTTGTCAAAGTCCTTTCTGCCTTCAAGAAAAGCGATAACACTTTGCGGCATACCGCCCACAAGCATATATTGCTTGAACAGAAGCATTGCTTTATAGTGCAGTTCGGTTTCAAGGGGAACTCTGTCGGCAAAGCAGTTTCTGATATAGCCGATGATCTGCTCCTCGCCCAGAGCATGGCAGAACTCCTCAAAATCGAGGGGATACATACTGAGGTGGCGTTCCTCCGACGGTATAACGATATCCTTGACATTCTCTTTTATTGAGATGAGCGAGCCTGTTTCGATATAATCGTATCTGCCGTCAGCAACGAGGTATTTGATACACTCTCTTGCTTTCGGATACATCTGTACTTCATCAAAAATGATAAGTGAATCACGTTCGTACAGCTTGACACCGTAGTATGTGGAAAGCAGCATGAAGAACGTATCAAGATCATTCGTGTGCTTCACGAAATAATCTTTTACATCGTCGGGACATCTGGCGAAGTCGATAAGGATATAGCTTTTATACTCATTTCTGCCGAACTCTTCACATATCGTTGACTTGCCGATACGCCTTGCACCCTCTATAAGAAAGGCTTTTTTGCCGTTCAGCTCTTTTTTCAGTGTCAGCAGCTTATCGTACATTTTACGTTTAAGTATCATAACAACGCTCCATTTTCGCAATGCGCAGGTTTTGACTTGCTTGTAAACTCCTTAATACGCAGGTTTGTAATTTACTCTAAATTCCATTATGCGCAAGTTTGTAACAATTATACTACATGACAGCGAAAAAGTCAATCGTTATATTCAATAATTCACAACACATAGCTTATGAAATACACAGACTGCATTTAAAGATTAGCTTAGAGCAAAGAAAAAGATCGAGTTCTTAAAACCTCTGATTACTGTAATCAAAAGTAACTTTTTATTTGGCTATTGGCATTATTTTGAAAATATAAAGCTTATGTTGACAATATTTGTATATTCATACAAACTGTAAATAATTATCAGAAAAGTATTGACATACTGCTAACAGTATGCTATAATATAAGTACAGTAAAGAACAACACAAACGCCGACAGGCAGAAAGACAAGAGGTAATAATCATGAAAAAGTTTTACGTTGAAATGACAGAAGAAGAAAACGGATATTGCTACACAGGCGAATGGGCTTGCGCATTCCCACAGGGATACGTTGAAGCCAAAAGTGAAGAAGAAGCTATAGAATTTGCTAAATCCTATGTATCCGAACACGGAGCTGACGAGAACGCTTATATCTACAGAGCAAAAAAGTATTGGAACTAATAAGCCAAGCGGAGCGTTTTCGCTCCGCTTAAATCTATTTATTTAAAACAGGAGGACTATTTTATGAGTAAACCAACTTCCGCAGTAAAAGACAGGTGGAACAAAGCAAATTACGATCAGCTTAATATCAGGCTTCCAAAAGGTAAAAAGGCAGAATTGCAAAAAGCTGCCGAAGCGGCAGGAATGTCGTTGAACCAATATTGCGCAAGCAAATTATTGAAAGATATTATTTTATGCGATATTTCAAGTAAAGAATCACAGTAATAAACAAGGCGTGCAGAATCGTTAGTCTGCACGCCTTGTTTTGTTTAATCATTTTCAATAATATGGGTCTCCAACGGAATAATATCTCCGTTTTCATCCCATATAAGATTATTTCTGAAGTCGTCAAAATCATCAAATCTCCAACCGTTTTCGGTCAATATAACAGTATAGTAGAAATCACGAAAGCTTTCAATGTTTGGTTCGTCACTGTGCCAGAATCTCGAAACCGCTTTTATAGTGATCTTATTTTCAGTTTGTTCTGTAATTGAAAATGATACACTGTCGAAAAAAGGATTACTGCCGCTCTCTTGGTCAATATAACAAAGCTCACCGTCACAATTCGTATATGCAGCCAAAGACTCATTTTCTCCGGATAAAAGATATCCTGCAAAATCATCAGTAAAGTATTTTTGCAATTCATTTTTGAAGCTGTTATACGAAACTCCTGTCTTGAAGAGACCATCGGGGGAAATATCTGAGTTTTCAAAATTATGTGAGTATGTGTATCTGAAATAGTAAGTGTAAATATATTCTGCTTCATTTAAAAGCTCGGTAAGCTCATCGTTATCCCATTCTATTGATACCCAGTCATCGTTTTGCAGTTTGTCATGTTCAGGCATAACAAATTCAGACAACGTGCGTGGTGCGCTCGATACGGTCGTTGTGACAGAGGTTTCTGTTTCGTCATACACACTTGTCGCAAGCGATTCGGAAATGTCAGAATTATTGACCGAATAACATGATGTAAATAAAAATGCCGTAATTACCGATATAACGTTCAAGTAGCTTTTTTTCATGTTTACACTCACCTTATAAAGTTATTTTATTGTAATCACCTGTGTAATTTCAGATGTATCAAACCCCATTTTAGTATGTGCATATACACTATTGAAAGGAACTCCATTACCTGATTCCGAAGTTGAGGTTGCGGGATCATAAACTACATAGCTACTACCCGATTTCATAAGGACAACATAATGCGAAGGATATTTGGTGCTATTTTGTTCAAACTTAACAATAACACCTTGGGGGTTTGAATCAAGCAAGGCGGTAGCATCACTAAATTTATTCGTAGATGTTCTTGTTATAGTTTTGTTAAAATAAGGACCGATTGTATCCTCTATGTCGTTGTTATATGTCAATTTTATTGAACCGGAGAAAGAAGTAGGTGTTGTTGTAGTTCCTTTTTTTGCCATAAATACAATATATGGATCAGCGTACATATATCCTGTATATCCTGTGCGTGAATCATATATTTTATCTTTGGTTTTTGCATTCATATTATGAAGCACCATTGCAATACTTGTCAAAGCACAGCCGTCGTCCGCCATTCGTGAGGTAAAAGATGATGACAAGTTGTAGTTGTTGTATTCACTTCCACTGCCATTTGCCTTGGTTTGCGAATACCATGTCTTATTATTGTCTTTAGGAGGCGAAACATATAGTGTATAGTTCTTAGAGGTAGAATATCCACTTGATGAGTAAACCTTTATGTAATAGGTGTTTCCCTTGACTATGTATTTTCTGCCAATTTCACCAACACCAGCAGAGCTCTTGGCAAAAGTATCAGTTACCATTCCTGTCGTGTCATAAAGAGCAAAATTGTAATTACAACCGCTTGGAACGCTTAGAGTAAAATCGTAATACCCTGAAGCTGTAGAAGTTATTGCAAAGAAATCAACATCTGATGATGAGCTTATCTTTCCTGTTGTAACAGAATTTGGTGTTATTACGTCTGCTGTTGCACGAGTATTATTACTCTCACTCTCTGTATAACTGCCTGTACTTGCCGCAAAAGCTGACGGTACACATATCATAGCTGATAATGAAGCTAAAGTAAGAACACCTGCAACTATCTTCTTAAATGTTTTCATAGTAATTTCCTCACTTTCTGATTGTGAGGAGAAAACCGTTCTGTCTATCCTGATGTATTTTTATAGTGCGTTTGAAGTCTGCGTTAAAAAATCTATCTCTTATTATATTTGGATTTCTCCAAAATTTTTGCGTTTGTTTGAGATTCAAGAGCCTGAGCTAAGCCTATACAATCAATATAACCATCGCCTTTCTGATACAATGTGTCACCGTGACACATTTGTTTTTTGCTTTGAAAATTATTCCGATATTTTATCATTGGTTATTAAAACTAAACAGCTTTTGGTTTGATTTTCATCACTGTATTTTATAACAGCTATATCGTTCCGTTCATTTGAAACAGCACACTGCATATATGAACAATCAGGAACAACTATGTCGTAATATTTTATTTCACCGTCAGTTATATTTACACTTACAATATCACGGTTGTTAGCACAGGTATAGAAGCTTAAATTATTATCTGTGAAGAAATTCATTGGAAATTTTAATTTTTTATCAGTTGATAAAACTGTTTTTATTTCATTGTTTTCGATAATAGAATAAACAGTTGAGTAGTCTTGCTTGGCTCTGAAACGATTGCCATATGTGATGTAATATCCATTATTATAAAAAACATCACGGATAAGGCTTAATGGATACTCGTATGTACTGGTTGAAGTTACTTCATTGCCTTGCAGATTTATTTCTTTTAATACAGTTTCAGTTTCATATTCTTCGTTATACAACTGTAATGCCAAGACGAGGTTTTCACCATTAAAGGTTAATCCCATAGGCGAATACTTATCTTGACCGTCAATCCTATAAAGCTCCTTATACGATTTTTCTGAAAAATCATATAACCTTATTATTCTATCCTTTGATTCTGATTCGTAATATACATAAGCAAGTTTATCATCATTTACGCAAGTCCAATATTGAACAATGTTATGTGCATAAAAACTGTCAGCTTCATAAAATTCATCTGATTCAACGTCGTATACATATAGCTTTGAAACAAGTCCGTCCTCGGTGTTTTTTGAGGGCATAATCACGTAATATCTGCCATTTATTATCATAGGAGAACAATACATTGCATTCCATTCGATTTCTGAAATAAGCTTTTGCTCTTTGCTTTCAGTATTATATAAATATAAATATAAATATCCATCGTTCATATATGTTAAAAATAAATTATTACCCGAATAGACATCAAGCGTTAATCTTTGGCTTTCAAAATCACTAATGTCTATTTTTTCATAATCAGTAATTTCAATTGTGCTTTCAGAAAAACTTTTTGCTTGTGGTTCGTCTGCATTTTCAATAAAAATCTGAGTTTCCGAAACGTTAGTTATACTATCCTGTAGCAGCCTGCTTTCAAACTCTGAATTTGAACAGGAACAGAACAATACAACGTTTGAAATTATAATCAGATTAATAATTCGGGTAATAATCTTATTCATAATCTACCTCTTAGCTTAATTTATTCTGTAACAGCCAGTCTATCACAGTATGTAAAAAGCTTATTGTTTGTAACTAAGTATTTGCCTGTCGAAATATTATGTCCGTCCAAATATGGATCTGTCAGCTGAATATAATCAGTTGTATATCCTGAAGCATTTAAATAATGTCCAGATGTATGATATCCCCAGTCGCTTGTTGTTGTATCTTTAATATGAATTATAACAGGTACATTGGAGTTAATACTTGTTTTTATATAATTCTTCATACTTGAAGCAGAGGTATATGCACCATTTTTCCATTTCCATACATAATCCACACCCTTGTCTGCAAAATACCTGTTAAGCCAATCAGTGAGCTTATTGTAATCCTGCAAACCATTTGTGGTAACACCAATCAATGATGCAATTGTGCTTTGGGAAATTGCATTATTGATTCCCTTGTAATAGGCATATACCTGTTGGAAAGTTGCAGCCGCACAATAGTAGTTTGTTTCTTGTTCGCAAAACGGAACAGGGAGTAATTTGCTGGTTACATCATTTGTTGCATACGAAGAAACAGTTGGAGCAGAATTATTGCTTTCTTCATTAGCCGCCGAAGCACCCATGCCCACCATAGAAGAAGCAGCCATTGCAGCACAAGCTACCATAGTAGCAATTCTTTTTGTCATTTTCATAGTAATTTCCTCACTTTCTGATTGTGAGGAGAAAACCGTTTTGTCTATCCTGATGTATTTTTATAGTGCGTTTGAAGTCTGCGTTAAAAAATTTATCTCTTATTATATTTGGATTTCTCCAAAATTTTTGTGTTTGTTTGAGATTCAAGAGCCTGAGCTAAGCCTACACAATCAATGTAACCATCACCTTTCTGATATGTAATGTGTCACCGTGACACGCTTTAATCTATCCACACACTGTTGGAGGTGTTCGGCACACTTTGAGAAGAACCGAACAGACCGCTCTCTTTAGCGTAGTGAGTTAGGGAAACACGGTAATAGTAACCGCCGCTTACCGACACGGAATAATTGTTAAGGTAATAGCTGCTGCCTGATTTCAGCAGATCATCAATGGACTTTTCCTTTTTCCAGTTGACCTTATCGGAACTGTATTCTATGGAAATATTTTTGTATCCGATTGATTTCATGCTTTCAATGGCTTTTATATCAGCCGTTATGTAAATATGCTTTTTGCCTGATGAAATGCTAAGGGAACAGCTACTTATCAATCCTGCCGTTCTGCTCTCTGATACGCTTGTAGGGGTATTAGAAGCTGCCTTTACGGGCATTGTGGGTACACTGTATGTCAGAACACTTGCGACACTTAGTGCTAATGCTTTTTTATTCACCTTTATTTTTCTCCTGTCATTTTATTGACGCTACTATTTTATCGCACTCATCATATGGAACGTCAACTGTAAACATTACAAAGTTGGTTTTGCCCTTTTGATAAGTTATAGTGTATTGGTTATCTTCCTTTGAAATTATCGCTGTCGAGCCGTTCACTTCTGTCTCTGAAAGGTTATACTCATCACTCGGAATAACTATATCAGGGATTTCTTTCAGATATTTATCATATGACAATATAAATTTCTGCTTGCCATTTTTATAATGGAATGATACTGAACTTGAGAAATTTTCATTAACATTGGTATCAACATCTGTAAGTACAAATCCCTCCGGAATATAGTGCGGAGTTTCAAATTCTATGTCATATTCCGCAAGCTTGGCAATAAGTCCATAGGGATCGTCCTCTGATGTAGGGAGAACGATTTTTTCAGGCTGATTGCCGAAGTCAACGGAAAATCCGCCCTGTGTGAACTTGATAACAGCCGATATAATATTCATATCGTATGCCAGTACAGTTATGCAGTTGGCTGCCAAAACAAGAACCATACAGCAAAGTACGGGAGCAAGCCTTTTCATGACACTAAAAGGCTTTTTGGACGTTTTTTCGTAGTTTATTATTCTCTTATACAGCTCACTTGTATCAGGCTGTTCCGAATCGCTGTTATCGCCCGTCAGCTCATTCAGTTGTGCAGTGAGCTGCTCAATGCGGTCAAAATCACGCTTGTGGAGCGGTTTGGCTGTTTCCTTGTCAAGCTCTGACTTAATATATCTGTACGCTTCCATTGTAAACTCCTTGTCGGCGTTTATCTTATCTGCAAGTTCTTTCATTGGTTCTCTGCTCCTTTGCATAATAAATGTTTGAAAAAGCCTTATTTCTTTCAAAGCAATTTAAGTTTGTTGTATTTTCACAATTTCACTTATTGATTTTGTTCATTCTAACGGCACTGTCCAAAAGCTTTTTCTTGATCCTGTGTATGCGGATATATAATCCGTTCATTGAAATATTGTTCTTTCTTGCGGCTGCTGTCTTATCTCCGTCATAGTATTCGGTGATAAGTGCAAGTTCTTCGGGTGTCAGAAAATCAAATGCGCTGTCAGTAATTTCGGGTATTTCCGAAACGGCGGCAAGCTCTGCAAGCTCATCAATCGGCTGAAAAGACGGATTCTTTCTTATGTATGCCTTTATCTGATTGTCTGCGGCTCGATACAGCCACAGTTTTATATTATCGCCCATTTTAAGATGATTTCTTTTTTTGTACAGAACAAAAAACACTTCCTGCGTTATATCCTCAGCAGCCGTTTTGTTCCCATTCAGTTTATATTTGCAATAATTCAGAATTACATTGTAATATCTGCTTACAATTTCATCGTACATAAAATTGCTCCTTTGTTCAAGAGATATAAATATACACCATTTAATATAAATGTTTTAAAAACGGCATTTTCTTTCATTATACACTATTTTTTCTGATTTTTGTAGATATGCACAAAAAATGTTATATATAAACAGAAAAATCCCGAACAAGCTGACTTGCTTGTTCGGGATAAAATCAATGCTCCGGCAGAGAAAGGCTGTCGGAATTTTTGCCTGATGTTGGCTTGAAATCATCACTCATGATTTTTTCACGGGAAAATAACGCTGTATTGCTCCGGTCCGTATCTTTCTCAGCAGTCTTTACCTTTTCGGCAAAGGTTCTGATGTGCATAGCCATTTTACTGCTGAATGCAAGATTTAAAGGCTTGACACATTTATTTATGTCAGCAGGATAATTCTTCTGCTCGTTTTCGCTGATTCTTGAAACTGTCAGCTCATCAACGGAGCAATGACCTACTTCCTTTCCGTCAGAAAATGACGTGATCTTGTTTTCGGCAGAGCTGTCATAGGATATTCGCAGCTCTTTGTCATTCTGTCTCCATTTGATGTTCAGCGTTTTCGGCTTTTCGGACTGCTCAGGCTGTTCCTCAGAAGCCGCAGCCTGAATGCTGTGAGATGTGCTTTCAGGCTGTTCAGGTAGGATTTCTCCATTTACCTTATCCGCATTTATCTCATCGGTAAGCCGTTCAAGCTCCTGCTTTTTTTCCTCAAGCTCTGATTCATACTCAAACGGCTGATTTATCTCTTTTTTGCTGTCGGCAAGCTCGACCTTGAGCCGTTCCAGTTCATTGCAAACCTTGTCTATACGCTTGGGAACAGAAGCAATGGTGTTGTCAATTCTTGTGATATTACCGCTTTCACTGCTGCCGAATTCAATAGGATAGCTGTTTGCACCGTTCAGATTGCCATAATATCTCTTACAGAATCCATCATACGATACATCAATCTTAAATCCTTTGTACTCGGCGATTTCTGTCATTCCTTTAGGATTACCCATTACTGCTATTTTCATAGTCTTGTCAAAGGCTTCCGCAGCTTCTTTTTTGTCGGTATAAACCGTATCACCAATTTTCATTTCAAAAACTTCCTTACCGTCAATATCCTTTTTCGGTTGGAAGTTGTTTATTGTTTTCGTATCGTCAGAAATGTTTTTGATGATTTTTTCTATGTTGGCGATTTTATCGGGCAGTTTGTTTATATTGTCCTCAATTTCGTATTTGTTCTCCAAATATGTATTTTTGAGCATATTCAGACTGCGGATATCCTCACGAAGCTCCATTTGCCGCCTGATACGCTCATCACCGATAGCTGCCATTTTGACCTGCATGAAATCCACAGCCATATCGTCAATATCATCACAGGTTCGGGCAATAGCCTTTGAAGTGAAGATCTGTGCGATACTTTCCTGCTTCTTCTCGACCATTTGATAAAGATAAGCGTCAAATGTGCCTTTGGTAACATATCTGAAATTATCAACCTTTTTATTTTCATTGCCCTGCCGGACCATACGTCCCAAACGCTGTGTAAGGTCAGCCGGTCTCCACGGACAATCAAGGTCATGAAGTGCAATAAGCTTGTCCTGCACGTTAGTTCCTGCGCCCATTTTCTGAGTTGAACCGATAAGTACACGGACATCTCCGTTACGAACTTTTGAAAACAGCTTTGCCTTTTCCACCTCACTTGCAGCGTCATGAATGAATGCAATTTCCTTTTCGGGAATACCTTTTTCGATCAGCTTTGAACGTATATCGTTGTAAACGTCAAAACGTTCTCCGTTTTTCTTTAAATCTTCCTTTGACTGAGGAACACCAAGATCGCAGAAAACGAGCTGAGTTGATTTCTTTTCGGCAGTTTTCTCCCATATATCGAAAACGTTCTGAACGCAGGAATTGAGCTTTGTCTGAGGTTCGTCCGCAAAGTTGATATCAAAGAGACGTTGGTCAAGACCGAGTTTTCTTCCGTCTCCTGTTACCACAAGCATATTATCTTCACTTCGGGAGACAGCACCTTGATTTATTCTTTCGGCACGTTTCGCAAGATCTTCAACGACTGCTTTCTGTACTTTTGTTGGTTCGACTGAAACGATATGCTTCTCACAGTCGGGAACATCAAGATTGAGCTGATCTGCCATCTTTATATCCGCACATTCCTTGAACATAGTTACAAGTTCAGGAACGTTCGTGAATTTCAATCGGGTTTTCATTCTCCAGTCGCTTCCGCTTGGTGATATTTCAGCTTCTGTAGATTTTCTTGTGAAATTTCCTGCCCATGCGTCAAAGCTGTTCAGTCCTGTTTCTTTCAGCAAATCGGACTGCAAATACTTCATAGTGGTGTACATTTCGGAAAGGGCATTCGTCACGGGCGTTCCTGTACTGAAAACCACTCCCTTGCTGTTCGTTTTTTCATCAAGGTACTGACATTTCATGTACAGATCCTGAGTTTTCTGAACATCGGCATTGGTTGAAAGACCTGATACATTCTCCATTTTTGTGGAAACATAAAGATTTTTAAACTCATGAGCTTCATCAACAAAAAGCTTATCTACTCCAAGTTCCTCAAAGGTTACTGCATTATCCTTAACTGTACCGTTAGTGAGTTTTTCAAGTCGGTCTCGGAGTTTGGCTTTTATCGCTTCAAGCTGTTTTACGGTATAACTTTTGCTGTCTGTCTCATTGGCTGCGTCAAGAGCTGCCATTACTTCATTTATCTGATTACGGATAAATTCTTCTTCACGTTTCGATGAAAGCGGTATTTTTATAAGCTGAGAATGACCGATAATTACAGCATCGAAATTGCCAGTAGCTATTCTTGCGCACATTTGTCTGCGCTTCTGTGGCGAAAAATCGTCTGCCTTTGCCACAAGAATATTTGCATTGGGGTAAAGCTTCATGAAGTCAGAACCTATCTGTTCCGTCAGATGATTTGGTACGACAAACATAGACTTATTGTGCAGTCCGAGACGTTTTCCCTCCATTGCCGTAGCGATCATTTCAAATGTTTTTCCGGCACCAACCTGATGTGCAAACAGTGTATTTCCTCCGAAAAGTGCGTGTGCTACGGCATTTTTCTGATGTGGTTTTAAGGTGATTTCGGGATTTGACCCAAAGAAATTGAGGTAACTTCCGTCATATTCACGGGGACGAATGCCGTTGAACTTTTCATTATAAGTTTTTACAAGTTCATTACGTCTTTCGGGGTCTGCAAAAATCCACTTTTTGAAAGCCGCATTGATTTGCTTTACCTTATCTTCCGCAGCCTTTGTTTCCTTTTCAAGAATCATGGTCTTTTTGCTGCCTGTAACCGGATCGCTGACTGTTTCTGTAACGGCTACCGATTTAGCATTGAGGATTTTTTCAAGCAGCTCATATGCGTTATAATCCTTTGTGCCGAAATTCTTAGTCGATTTCAAGGAGTTGTCAAGACGGGCATTCTTTATTTTCCATGAGCCTTTTCCCGAACCCGAATAATTAACCGTGATTGCATTTGGATTTTCCTGTGCAACATTGCTGTCATATTCTTTAAAGCGAGTAGGTGTTTCAAAAAGCTCATACATGAATTGCTGAATGACTTTTGTATCAATCCATGTCATTCCAAGCTGCATATCTATTTCCGTTGCTTTCAGCGGTTTTGGTATAACTTCCGTAAGAGCCGCAATGTTATCCGCATATTCGGGATTTTCGGATATTTTAGCTTCTGCCTGAGCAATTTTCTTATAAATATTGCCTGACAGATATTCATCACTGGTCTGATAAACGGTATTGTTTTCCGTGGAAAGTTCGGGAACGGGGAAAATATCGCCGTGCAGATCATCAACTATCTTGTTTCGCTCAAAGCCTGTGAGCTGCTCCATATAGTCAAAATCAATCCTGCCCTTTTCGGACATGGATAATATCAATGCTTCATGGGACGTTTCAACGTGTTCCGCAACTTTGTGGGGACGAATGGTTCTTTCGGTGAATATTTCGGTTTTTCCTATAAATTGTCCGTCTTTCAATTTTTCGAGGGACTGTAAAAGAGGAAGTCTTACATCATTTTTGAAAGCATTGCTGTTCTGAGCTTTCCTTGAAATTCCGCTCGCATTTTTGGAATTGGGAGTTTCTATCGGATTTATTCGACCGAATTTCTTTACAAACTTATCATATTTCAATGTCAGCTCAGCTTGCAGAGATTTTATTTCACTGTCCGGTCTGTCCTCAACCTGTGCCTGTAGCAGCTCACGGACGGTTTTGCCCATACCGCACATAGCTTTGCGGCGTTCAGCAACTACTCCGTGCTGTTCACTCTCTTTCAGCGGTATCAGATTATCGTCCACACGGTAATACAGCTTATCATCAACTACTGTATAGGTCAGATTTTCAATGTCAGGAGTTGCGGTAAGATATAGATCCGTTTGCTTTTCATCAAGCTCCTGCTGAAATTCAAGGGGAACATATTCGCCCTTGATGTGCTTCATAGCATTGTGAAGCTGTTCTTTAAGGTCTGCACCCTGAATAGGAGTACATACAATGCTGCCGAATCTTCCATTGTCGGAGAGATTTCCCAAAACCATGTCAGGATTATCCGCAAAATAGCTATTGATTTTTAAACCGTCAGCATTTTCCTTTGTATGAACCCAATCGCAGGATTTGTCCATAGGCATATCGCTTATATTAAGCGGCTTTTCACGCTTTTTCAGGAAGATAATATCCGTTGATGTCTGAGTTCCTGCATTCTTCTGAAAAGCATTATTGGGCAAGCGTACTGCGCCCATAAGCTCGGCTTTCTGTGCAAGCATTTGACGGACTTTTATATCTTCCTTGTCGAGCGTTCCCGTTGACGTGATAAACGCAACCACACCGCCCGAACGAACGCTGTCAAGAGACTTTGCAAAAAAATAGTCATGTATCAGCATACCGCTGTAGGCTTTGGTCTTGTCATTTACACCGTGATTTCCAAACGGAACATTGCCGACAGCCAAGTCAAACGAGCCTTTGGCAAGTTTTATTTTCTCAAAGCCATTTATAGCAATGTCAGCTTCAGGATAAAGCTTTTGGGCAATACGTCCTGATATGCTGTCTATTTCAATTCCTGCGAGATTGCTGTTTTCACGCATTTTATCGGGCATAGTTCCGAAGAAATTACCAACACCCATTGACGGTTCAAGGATTTCTCCGCCTTTAAATCCTATATTTGAAAGTCCCTCATAAATTGCCTGTGTAATGATCGGCGAGGTATAAAAAGCATCGTTTACGGTTGAACGGGCAGCTTCATATTCTTCTTCCGTAAGGAGTGATTTAAGCTCATTGAACTCTTTTCTCCACGAAGCTTCACGTTCGTCAAAGGCTTCCTGCAAGCCGCCCCAACCAACGTATTTTGAAAGAATTTCCTGTTCCTCCGGAGTTGCACGTCTGTCCTCGCTTTCAATCTGCTTTAAGGTCTGAATTGCAAGCAAATTGTTTTTGAACTTGGTTTTTGCGCCGCCCTCGCCGAGATTATAGTCGGTTATGGTGAATTTCTGCGGCTTTTCAGGTGCTTTTATCTCAGATTCGGAGTGAATCGGTTCATCAGACTTTGCCTGAATGACCGATAAAATCTCATCATCGGAAAGTGATACAAGGTCACTGAAATCAAGTACCGACAGAGCATTTTTGTTCATTTCCGCAAGGGAGTTATACTGCTCATTACGAACAACATTGCCGTCATACTCATAAATGAGCCTGAACTGTTCCAAATCCGCATAAACCTGTATCGGTAGATCATGCTCTTCATCAGTAGTATAAGCAAGAGAAATCTTTGAAATATCAGAAAAGTCAGACGGTTCATCAAATTCACTGTCAAGATAGTCCGTAATAAGCTGCTTGGCAACATCAAGGTCAGTATGCTTATTGTTCTGTGCTTTTTCTGTAAGATAGGCTTCCGCTGTTGGCAAATAAGTTTCAAGTGTGCCTGTTTCGTCAGCTTTGATCGGATTTATATCAATCGTGCAGCCTGAAAGTGTAAATTCTTCATCATGAATGATATTGAAAAGCACATCTTCCTTTAGATCGGAATTCACCTCAATAACCACATCAATGTCAGAATCCGCATTTTCAAGCCCACGGGAGCGTGAACCTGTAACGGCTGCACCGTGAATATCAGCATTTACTCCATTCTCCTCAAAGACTTTCTGTACAAAGTCTTTGACCATATTTTCAATTTCAAGAGGTTTGAAGTTGTAGAACTTGAAATTTTCCTCAGTCTTTGCTCTGAAATCAGTAATTGCAGACGGTTCGGGAATGCTTGATACAATGCTTTCTTCCTCAATGAAATTGGGGAAATCCTCAATATCCGAAATATCATCGAATAAGGACATCTGACGTGACATATTTTTTTCTTCATCAACAATCTCTGTGCTGATAGTGGTCTTATTTTCATGCTCAAACGTCTTTTCGGGTTCATTCGTCTCAATTTCCGAGACATTGAACTTATCATTTTTAATGGAAAGATACATACTTTCAGGCGAGATCTCACCGTATGAAACAAGAATGCAATCTTTGATTTTTTCAGTATCACCTTTCAGTACAAATCCTTTATCATAATCGTTTTTTTCATCATCGAATTCATTGTACTCGATACGGAGGTCTCTGATTTTACTGTTCTGAACATTCTGAGCTATAAAAGTTTCTGCTGTTTCGTCCGCAATCGTGAGGTGAATTATATCATGATTCTCCAAAGCTTCATATATTGCTTTGTTTTGTTCATGGTCAGCATTGCGCAGTTCTTCAACGTTGCCTATATATTCAAAGTCATATTCCTTGGCGAATATATTCTTATTACAGCTAATTGCACCGTTTTTCATGCAAAAAGCAGTATCATTCAGGTCATATGTGCCAACTTCCAAACGATACTCTGAGCTTAGTTCAACAACGCCGTATCTTTCTGAAAGTTCGTGATTTTCCCTGTCGGGAGCGATTTTTATAACATCTCCGACAGTCAGCGTAATTTCGGGTTCAGCCTTTGAAATTATTTCAAAGCCTTTTTCGTTCATTTCTTCCTGCCAACCGTCATACGCATATACATCACTTGTGCCGAGCAGAATTCCCCCGTAATCGGGAGCGTCCAAATCCTTTAAACTGATACGCTTTTCATCTATCTGCTCAACTTCTCTGCGTTTGCCGTCATAAAGAATAACATCTCCCACAGACAGATCATCAACAGTAGGTCTTGATTTATCAGCGTTTATCAGCTCGTGCATTTTTTCATAATCTTCGGGAGACATACTGCCGTCAGCAACATAAGGATTAAAATCCTCATCTGTGCCCTTGCTGTAGTTCTCCGAAAAGGGAAGTCCCTGTTCCTTGGCAAACTGACGTGTTTTTTCAATCTGCTGTTCTCTTTCTGTGAGAGTTATATCCACATTTTCGGCTACGACAGCCTGAATATGTTCTTTTATGCTGCTGTCATTCTGAAAGCTTTCCCATAGCTGTGACATTTCAGAGACGGAATATCCAATGTCACGGCTATTTGAAATAGCCTCTGCCCAAATCCTGTCTATACCGCTGTTGACTTCAAGGCGGTAATTCTGTTCATCGGAGTTTCTGTGAGCATTGAAAATCTTATTATCTTCAGATAAAATATTTGAAGCGATTTCTATAAATTCGCTTTGAGAGAGTGTAACATCATTGTCGGGAGAGGAAACACTTGCAATAATACTGTCAAGAGCTTCTTTTTGCGGCTTGCTTACGGTAATTGTTGCCGTATCTCCCTTTATAACGCCCGAAAACTTCACACCTTGCTTTTCAAGCTGATCTGCGACTTCGGCAGCTATATCCTTGCTGATTTTGGTGTAGGTCTTTTCGGGAATATATCTGAATGTAGTATTGCCGAGAATGATATCTCCGTTTTTGGAGCGTTTGGAATTTTCAAAGCCGTCAGAATGTTCCTTTGGCTGCTCATCGGGAATATCAGCCGATAAATCAGAAACGGCAGAAACCTTTTCAGGCTCTGCCGCTTCATCTTTTATATTGCGTAAACTGTTACCGGAAGTATCTCTTCCTCCGCTTCTTTCCTGTATCTCTCCGACAACTGGAGTATCTGAAGATATTTGCCCGAGAGAAGTGCCGCCTTGTACTCGTCCGACTGTTTCTTCTTCTCTATGATATTCTCCATCAGCTCCAAGACTTTCTCGTTCATTTCCTCGCAGTGTTGCGTTATATCCCCGTTCAGCATTATCGCTTCTATCAGACACGGTGTCTGCCATATGAACTTCAATCTCAGAATGCCGTACTTGCCCATCTCGGCTGTCGGTCTCGGTTCGTGTATCTCTATCAGCGGTTCGTATGTCAGATTCTCCTCGTTGAGTTTGCTCCACTCGTTCAGTTCCTCGTCGTACTCGTACTTCATTGCGTGTTCCCGATAATCCGCTACCCAGATCCACTCCACGCCGTTCTCGTCCGTAAAGTTCTGCCCAATCTTCTCTTGATTTACTGTTACCACTTTGTTCCTGTTCATTCAGATCATTCCTTTCAATTATAGCTGATAATTCCTGACCGCACCTGTTAAGCACGATTCCAATATTGGCGATTTCTCTTACAGAAAGGTTTTCTATGCCCGAAAATCTTTCTGTATTCTCGGAAATGTCAAGTTGATACTGTTTGCAAAATTTGTATTCGGCAGTCTCCCTGAAAAGTCTTTTCTGCTCATCGGAAAATGAAACGTTATCGGATAATCTGTCAATCACGGAGTTAAGTTCGGATTTAAAATTGTCCTTATGTGCGTCAGGTATTGCAACACGTTCAGGCTCTTTGGGGAAAGCAGTCTGACTTGTATCAAAGAGGTATGTTACAGATTGCTTTCCGCTTTTATCTCGTGAAAGCACAGGTATTCCTTTTTCATAGCGATTAACGTGATTTCCGTCATTTGTTTTCCACTCGTCGAATTGTCTGCAATCTGTAGCCTTTGAATTACGGGCGTGTATAATCAACTTTGACGAAAATTCAAATTCGCTTTGATTTTTATTAACCATTACTTTCGCCGAAAAGTCAAGAAAATCTCTCCATGTATCGGCTGATTCCTGCACTTTTCGTATTTCGGAAACATATATTGCCTGCGCTTCGCTAAGCTTATCATTTGGCAT
>ERZ827512.387-NODE-387-length-59862-cov-12.104453_pt1 | contig 59862 bp, 69 predicted proteins | sample MGYA00519916_ERZ827512 | MGnify/ENA primary metagenome ERZ827512 (study PRJEB31778, sample SAMEA3449335) | human gut metagenome | biome: human gut; feature: human-associated habitat; material: faeces | place: United Kingdom | collected 2010/2012 ... | reverse complement strand
ATTTCTTTAATATTCTTTTTCATAATCAATCCTCCATTTCAACAAATTACTATTTGTCTTTTAGATTATTATATCATACATCAATGTTTTATAATTCATTTAATAATAATTTTATTAATACTTTATAAAATACATATCAACAATCTTTGAATATTTTGTGCCATATTTTTTAGCTTAAAATAATTATAAATTTTTATCATAACTATTATCTGATAACATTTCATAAAATTGCTTAGCAGCTTCATCAGAGTCTCTTGATAACCTTCTTAAAGCACTAGACAATTTATCATAATTATTATATTTTTCATATATAAAATAATTTTCTAATGCCTTTAATCTAAACTTCTTTTTATTTTTAAAATAATTTTGATTTATTTTACTTTTATAAATAACTATAGCTGTTTCATTAATAATATCTTCTAAAGATATTTTACTGGTTTTCTTATTGGTCTTTCCTTTTTTATAATCATAATTATATAACGCATGATTTACTATTGAATTTAGAATGTAATTATTTGATTTTTTTAATTTATCTATAATCATTTTATTATCAAAAGCATTTTCAAAGCCAACATTAGAGATGTTATTTCTTTTATCAATATCTAAAAATAAATCATTAAGTTTTTCTATTGCACTATTAACTTCAACTTTTGATAGTTTTAATTCATTTTTAGAATTAAATAACTTATCTTTTATTTCATTAGTTAAGATTCTTATTTCTTTACCAATTTCATTTTTAGGTAATGAGCCATACTTAATATATTTTTTATTTGTGTCTCTTACCTGTGTTAACAAATAACCTAATCTAATAATATCTTCTTCCAAATATAAATCAGAAATGTTCTTTAAAGTAAAATTTTTATCTTTAGGATTAAAGTAACTTTGTAAGTGTTCTAAATCTTGATTTATTTTTATTAAAGCAGGTTTATATAATTTACTTCTTTCAATAGATAATGAAACTTGTCTTTTTATAAAATTATTTTCATTCTCATTTAATTTCAATCTATGTCTATGACCTAGTTTATTATTTTTAAGTTTATAGCATTTATTTTTTTCAATCCATGCTATATGAAAATGATAATTATTTTCTCTATCACAATGAAGAGATACAATCCACTCTAAATTTTTTTCTGGATCTTGATAGCCACAATATTTCAAAAACTTAGGCATTATTTTAATTGCAACTTCTTTTTGTAAATCCTCAATAGCAATATTTTCATCAACATAATCTTGATATAAAGATAATACTGCAAGATTAACATTGCTGTTTTCTAAATAGTTTCCCCAACTATTTTTCATATCTTCTACCATATCATCTTTAATAAATGTTCCATCTTTTAGCATAGCCATTTCTTCTCTACGCATTTTGTTTCTTTCCATAACATCTTCTGATTTTTTGCTACCCATGTAATAATCAAACATTGATGTTTTTGATTTTTTTTCATCTCTACTATAATCATAAAAACCTAAAATATATTTTCTTATTTCTTTTCTATATTGATCCTTATTTTTACATTGAATATAGTACCACTCATCATTTTTATTTTTTTTATAAATTCTTAAATTATTAGATGGATTATTAACAGCATAATATGGATGATCGATAAAAACAACTTTAGAATCCATTATTATTTAAGTGATATAAGTTTATCAATCTTATTTAATATTTCTATTTGTTTATTTTTCATTTCTATATCTTCATCTAATTTAATTAAACCTAACTCTAGAAGTTCAACTAAAAAATCATTTACAAAACTATAATTAGTTTTTTTAAATTTTATAGAAATTATCTCATCAAGTTCAATTGGTAAACTAATACTTCTTCTTTTGAAATTTTTTGTCTTTCCCATTATATACTAATCCATAATTTTATTCAAGTGAAAATTATTATTTTCATAAAATCTAACTAAACCAACTTCAGTTTTTACATCTTGATCAACTGGAAATTGCATATTAGCATAAAACTGTTCTAATAATTTTTTTTGAATATTCTCTCTATAAAGTATTCTATTTAATTTATTATTTATATCTAATAATAGACCTTCGATTGTATCTAACTTAGAGACTTCCTTTATACATTTTCTAATCGCATCTGATTTACTTTTAATATTTTTTTGTTTCATATAATTATTTAATAATACTAAATCATCCTCATACAAATTAACACTAAATTTCATAATCTAAAATCCCCCTTTTAATAAAATAGTTAAATTTTTAAATTAAACAGGATATGGAAATGCACCACGAAATTGAAAAACTCTTATAAAATAAGACTTTTTCAATCTCTTTGTTGCACCAATAACCATTTTCGCACTTGCGAAAATAACCCTTTTTTTAATTTTAGGGTTCAAAATTAAATAATAATTGTATTTTTTTCTTTATTTTATATATCTTTTTAAAGAACCTTTTTTGAACCTATTAACTATTTTCTTCATTTTTTCTATATTCTAACTCATTACCAATTTCTTCAGTAGATTCATCAATTTCAAATAATTCTTTTTGATATTCCTCATTTAATCTTTTAATTTCTGCTATAACTAATTTTAATTTTTTTTCACGATTTAATCCATTGATAATCTTTTTTTCATCATAATTTCTTATACTTTGTTCACTATCATAATCATAAAAAACATAATTGAATTTTCCTATCTTATTATCATATATAAGAGATATATTTTTTGCTGTATTCTTAAAATCTAAATTAGAAAATTTTATTTTTTCTATATTAGAATTATCAAAATAATAAATATCAAATTCTACTCCATAATGTTGTTTAACTAATTCTAATTTTTGTTTATATTTTAATTTTGCTTTATCCTTTTCAATAATTTTTTTCTTAATAATTTCTTCATTCATTTCTTTATTCATAGTTCTAAATCATTCTCCTTTTCCTTAATATTTTTATCAATTATAATATTAAAATTATCATTAAAATAATTATAATTTCTTATTAAAGATTCTTTATTTTTTATTAATGCTTCATTTAAGTCTTTAACATCTATACTTGCAATTATTGAAGTAGAAAAGGAATTAACTTTTATCTTTGTTAATTCCTCTTTTACTATATCTTGATACATTTTACCAGACTTATCATTATCAAATGCTAATACTAAATTACCTTTAAAATTATTTTTTTCTAATACATTTATTAACCTTTTATAATTTGGAAGTCCATTAAGTGCAATAGTTTTTACATCTGGATTTATTGTTTCTAATGATAAAGAATCTATAATACTTTCTGTAACATATATAAGTGTTTTATTATTAGAATTATTTAATAATTTTTCATTCCATAAATAACTTGTACCTTTAGATTTTATCTTTTCATTACCATTAACACTTCTTGCAAAATAACAATTTTTATTAATTGGAAACACTACCATATCTTTTTTATCATCATATCCAACATTATATTTTTTCAATAGTTCTGGATTTATTTTTCTATTGTTTAAATAATCTGTCTTTCCTATATTTTCTATACATCTTTTGAAATAATTAGTAAAATCTATAACACTATTTTCTGATTCCATAACATCATATTTTTTAAATACTATATTAGAAACATTTGGATAAAGTTTATCAATTATTTCTAATTTTTCTTTAAATGATTCTACTCCATAATCTATTCCAATTAAATCAAATATATCATACCTAACACCACAAGAAAAACATTTACATACATTATATTTTTTAGAATAACTCATACTTGGATGATTATCTTCATGACTAGGATTTAAACAAGTAAAAGGTTTATTGATATTTATATTATGCTTACTTACTAAATAATCTGATAAAAATAATTTGAATTTATCTATATCACTTCTATCATTTATAGACATTTTTCTTCCTCTTTGTTTTTATTTAAGTAATTATTATCTTCATAAATTGTTCTTTTTCCATAAGTAATTTTTACAATATCAGAAAAATAAAAATCAGCTGAACGTCCAAAATTTTCTTCAAATTCTTCTCTATCTTTAAGTTTAATTATATTATATTCTGATAAATAACTTGACGAATAATTTTTAAGATATTTAGCATCATATATAAATGTTTGTTCTTTATTATCTTTAAAAATAGTTAAATTTACTGTTTTACAATTATTATTATTTATACAATTAACAATATCTCTTATTTTATAAAAAATATGATTTTTATCTTGTTCTATTTCTTTTAATTTTTGCCTTTTAGATTCACTTTCAATCATATCATTTAATATATCCTCAGCATTATCTACAATGAAATCTCTAGACACTTCTTCTATAAACTCGTTTCTATCAGTTAAATATTCTAAAATTTCTTGTGGTTTCCTAGAATTATAATTTCTAATTTGATCCTTCATACTACAAGAAGTTTCTCCACTCATAAATTCATTAATTACATCTTTATCAGTTAATTCTAGTAAATCAAAATTATTAATATTAAATGCTTCTTTTTTACCATCTTGGATTAGCTCATACACTCTATTATTTATATCATTACTAACTAAATTATATAAATCTTGTTTATCTTCAAATTTATCATTTTTATAATCCCAATTTAAAATATGCCAACGAATTGAATAATCTAGATCATATACTTTATCATTTTCTTTATCATAGAATCCTGCATATTTAAAAGGAGAATTTAAGTCAAAAAATTCTCCTGAATAACTATCTAAACTATATAAAATATCAATTTTACTATTATATGGTATTTTATTTATCATAACTTTTGATTTTTCACTATAATTAAATACTCCTATTGCATTATTACTTCTCAAATAATTGTTAAAATCTTCTTCCAATATTTTAACTCCTTTCTGCTAATTAAATCTATCAATAATGTCTTTCATAATTAAAATTTTAATATCTAAAATATGTTTATCTATTTCATAATTTAAAGTTGCTTTTTTCTTTTCTAACTTTAAAATTTCTTTTTTTATAGAAGATAATGTATCTTCTATTTTTTTGCTTTTTTGCTCATATATTTCTATCTTACTTTGAAGTTCTTGCATATTACTAATTACTTTATCAAAGTTCATAATTATCATTTCTTTCTAAATTATCAGGTTCAGTATGTAAATCATTTTCATATAATATTTCTTCATGAATTAAGCGAAAAATAGAATCTTCAAATCTATAAGATAAATTGTCTAATAATTTTTTATCATAATTATAAAATATTTTATCATCACCTATATTTGTATCTACCCAATCAAGTTCTTCTGCAACTAATAAATATTTAGCAATATCTCTAATTGATAATTCTTCCAGCTTTTTAACTTTTAATTCATTATATATATTTTCAAAATCATTAAAGCTATTACTCATAATTCTAAATCTCCTTTGCTCATTTTCTTAGAATAATACTCTTGAATTTCTTCACGCCAATCTATCTCGTAAATATATGCTTGTGTAGTTTGCCAATCAACAGTATCAAATACATTACTAGCAATTCGATTTATTAATTCGTCATCAAAATTAGCTGCATCAATGGTATGAACTATACCATCTTTATCATACTCATAAAAATATTCATTAAATTCAAGTTCAGATTTTACTTCATCTTTAATAGAATTAGCAGTAGCTATTCCACCTTCTTTAATCAATCTTTCTTTATTTTCATTTACATAATCAACAAATAAAGGATCTTTATCAAAATCACACTCTGCTATATAGCAAACTTCATCTTTGTTATTATTAAAATTATTATAATTTTTATAGCAATATCCATTTAAAGTTCCACCAGCTACATACATTAATTTAGTGTCAAATTTTGATTTTGGATCCATTACTCTAACAATTTTTCCTATATCGGCATTTTCAATTTCCTCAAACTCATTTTTATATAAATAACTCATATTTCTACATCAACTCCTTTTTGTTTAAACACTTTCTCTTGTAATTTAGCATTACTAGCAAAGGATGGTGTATAAAAAGTATCATATACCTCACCTGTTATAGTATTTTTATGATTTACAATAGCACTCGCACCTGTTAAAGATAACTGTATATATGACATACAAGAACATAAAAGATCAACATCATCACCAACTAATAATATATTGTCTGAATTTACCCCACAATCTAAAAGAGTTAAATATGAAGAATAAAGTAATCTTCCACTTCCACAAGCTGGATCCGATACACTAATAAAACCTTGATCCTTTATTTTCTTTTTTGCATCATTCTTATCAATCGTAATTTCTGACATAAAATTACATACATTAAGTGGTGTGAAAAATTGTCCGAATTTTTCATTATTAAGTTTTAATTCTTCATAGACTTCACCTAATATATCGCTACCCTTTTTATTACTATAATTATTAAATAAATGTGCTAATATACTCGCAAATTCTGTTACTCCTTGATTACCATAAGATTTAATAATTCTATTAAATCTATCTTCTCTTTCTTGACTAAAATTTGAAGCATTTGCAAGAGCATAAGCACAACAAATAACTACATCACTAAAAACTGAATGTGTATTTTTATTATTACTTAAATTATGAATTGTATCTAATATATATTTCTTATCATCAATTTCTTTCATAACTCAAGCTCCATTTCTGAACTATAAAGATTACTATTAATCCACTTAATTGTTTCTGTATTAAGTTCATCTTCTTTTAAAACGTGAATTCCATCTTTGATAATTTTATTTGAATCAATTTTTAAAAATGATTGATCTGGTTCTTCCCAATAGGAAGAATAGTCATCAATTATATCACCAAAATCAAAACTAATAAATCCATTTTCTGTAGCTTCTTTTATAGAACTAAATTTATAATTTTTTACTAAATTTTGATAAATATATTTCCATACTTCTTCTGGTAAATCAACATCAACACTCTTTATATAACCATAAGTATTTATAACACCTTCATTTACATATTTTTCTATTTCTTTAATTGTTTTATCTTTATTAAAATTAATACCATAATTTTCGCAATTAAATCCATTACATAAATCAGATTTACAACAATTACTATTATAATTCCAAACATCATGCAGACTATCTAAGTTGTTTTTATCAAATGTTGTCCCTACATTAAAAAAATAACATTTTTTTATCATATCAAAAATCAAACCCCAATTCTTGATTTTTTAGTTTTTCTTTTATATTTTCATAAAGGTTATATGATGTTTCTTCAAAGCCAAACCATGCTAACAAGTTTTTATTTTTATAATCTAAAATGAGTGGATCTTCCTTATCAAATTTATCGCCGAATAACTCTTCTACTGAACAACCAGTTCCTTGAGTTAAATCTGATAACATATTGTTAATCTCTTCTTTATAATTATCAAAAAATTTATTTGTATCATCATAATATATTAATTCATTTATCATTCCAGATACACACCCATATTTTTGTAAATCTTCCATACTAGCTAATAAGTTTTCTGCAGAATTATAATTATTACTTTCATCTATATAATAATCAATAACATGATTAGTAAGTCTATTATCCCCTTTTAAATCTTCTAAAATGTCTTTAGTCATTTTTTAACCTCTTTTTTTCGTCAACAATATAAAAAAATACTGATGTATCAAGTACATCACAAATATTTAACATTTCATAAAAATCAGGTTCTAATATTTTACCATTTTCAATATCAGCAATAGTTTCTCTATCTACATGTGAAAGTTTTTGTAAACGTCCTCTAGACATTCCCCAAGATAATCTTTCTTCTTTAATCATTTTTCCAAAATTTTTAACCCATATCATTTTTCTACCCCCTTTTTTATAAGTTTAAAAGGGAAACTTTTTTAGTTTCCCTCATAATTAGTAAAATCTATATAAGATATAGCATCTAATAATTTTCCATCTGGATCTTTTAATCCAAGATGTAAATGTGGACCTGTTGATGTTCCTGTCGTAGAAGTTCTACCAAGTAGATCTCCTTTTCTAACAAGTGATCCTTTTCTAAGTTGAAATGGTTGACTATTATATTGAAGATGCCAATACATAGCTGTAAATCCATTACTACAAGTAACCATCATATAATTACCTGTTGAATTGCCAGATTGTTTAAATGGCAAATCATTTGCTTGTGTATTAGTTATATTAGACACAGTACCATCACAAATACTATAAAAGTTAGTACCAGTTGGAACTGCTAAATCCCAGCCTGAATGGAAATTTGTACTTGCTTGTGCCTCTTCTGAAATATTACCTAAATCAACTTGTCTATGTTCAAATGCAATAGATGTAACTATAAAGTTAACTTTTAGTGGAAAAGAAAATGGCAAAGGATAGTAAATTTCACCATAATCATCACTTTGAGTTATATCAACATCATTTACAATACACAAATTGATTACATCTATTGCTATTCCATCTGCATTTAAACCATTTTCTATTGTAAAATTTGGAATAGAAGTATCAGAATTTATTTTTTTACAAATGGTTTTTATTGGAATCATTTGTTTTTCTTCTAAGTTTAAATTATCTAAATATGCTTTTTCCCATACCTCATAACTTAATGTAGATGTATCTAACACATTATTTGTTCTTTGAAGATAAAATACTAATCTTTCTAATGATACATAACCTTTTGATATTAGATATTTATTTAATATTGATCTATATCTTTCTGCATATAATTGACTATTAATTACAACTGAGTTAGCTCTCATTTGATTAACTTGTTCGTTAACATAAGATTCACCAACTTTATATCCACATACAGCTATGACAACAATTAATATAAGAGCAATTAAAAAACCAACTGCAAAAGTAATTAAAGATATTTTAATTTTTAATAATTTACCCATTAATCCTCATTAGGTGATTCGTCTGTTTCACCCATGTAATATAATTGTAAAGGTGTAGCAAAAACATTAATTCTAAGTCTATTTTTATTTGTTATATTAATTAAAAATTGACCTTGCCCACACTTACTTAAAAAACTTTTTTGAGTTTCTGTAAGTGGTGTATTAGCATATATTTTTTCTATTGCTTGAACATCATTATCTTTTAACATACCTGTAATCTGATACTGACAATTTCCAAATAAACTTGACGCATGTCTTAAAACTCCAGCACTACTTGTTAAATCTGATGGTTGTTGTGTTGCAACAACTATACCAGCATTATATTTTCTTAATCTTCTTGCCATCTGTCCAAAATATTTTAATAATGTAGGATTATCTTCATCTATAAAATAATGAAATTCATCAACTACAATTAACATATTTTGTTTTTTATTTTTCTTATCATTTTTCTTTTTATTATCAACAATCTCATTACTTAAATATGTAAGTAAATTAATCATTTGAGTGTTTATTAATCTACGAGAAGAATTGAATAATAATTCCTGTAAATTAAAAACGACTAGATTATTACTTAAATCAATAGTCGTTATACCATTATACAAGTTTCCATCTTGTCCTGTAACCATTCTTTTTAATAGAACTTCTATATTAACTAAAATTCTTTCTAATTCTTTTGTTTTAGTATTTTTTTGCTGTTCTAAAAGAAAAGCATATAAATCACTAAAAATCGGATAATCTTTAGCTGTCATATTTTCAAATTCTTCAAGAGTAGTTTTTTTAGTAATACCTCTTGAATTATAAAATTTTTCTACTATATCAAGAAGAACTACAAGTTCTTTTTCTGATATATCTTCAAAAGCAGTTATAAAAAAATTTTCTAAAAATCCTAAATGTTTACCCAGAATAGAGGTTTCAGTATCATCATCTGTCGAAACATATCTAATCTGTAAAGGATTTATTAAACTTTTACTAGATAAATCTATGTACTCTCCACCACATCTATTAGTTAATTTTTCAAGCTCATTTTCTATATCAAATAAAAATAATTTTGTTCCTCTAGCAAATTCATTTGTTATAAGTAACTTTAATAGAAAACTCTTACCACTACCAGTTGTTCCAATTACACTCATATTATGACCTGTTCTATTTTTTGTTAACTTAAATTGATCGAAGAAAGTTGGTAATCCATAATTACAATCCTCACCTATTAACCAACCTGTAGAATCATTATGATAATTTTCTGTAAAAAAGAAAGCACTTGCTAAAGTAAGTGTAGGTAAAAACATTGCATAATCAGGTAGTCCCCTATCAGTTAACTCAAATCCTTGCCATGCCGACATTTGTCTTAGAGTTGGAACATCAACTTTTACTTGATACAATTCAGCATTTGTTTTAATTTCTTTTAATATTTCTTCTCTTTGTTTTTTTGTTCCACTTATAGCTAAAATAATTGAAACTTCCTTTACTTTTTCATCATTTGACGATATTTGTTCAATAAGCATTTTATAATTATTCATTAATGATTGCATTTCTGTAACATCACTTAAATTTTTTGATGAATTATAGTCAGCTAAAACAGCCTTAAAACTACTATTTAAAACATTCAATAACTTAGATTGTTCAATAGTATCTTTAATAGTTACACTTGCCTTAACATTTGGTAAATTTATTATTCTATCTAAAAAGCCATGCTCAATAAAAAGTGGATAATTTTTAATACTTACCATTTGTATTTCTTGATTATCAACTTTTAAACATGAAGGAGTTTCTGAAATTTTTAATGGTGATAATAAATCCATAAAATCATAATAAATTATTTGATCTAAATTAGTATTAGAATAATATAAGTTTGCTAAAACTTTAATTAACCATTTTTTATTATCTATTAGTTCTATATCTAATTTTGGTATTATAGTATCACAAGTCCTTTCAAAATCTTCTTTTGCTTTTTCCAATGCTTCTTTATTCTTACAAATGATAACAAAATAATAAGAAGAAGCAGATGTCATATTTTCATTTTCTATCATTTCTATAAAATTACGATTATTAACTAAAATATCATTTCTAATTTTATTATTCCTATTTTCATCTATTAAATTTTCGTAATTTTCTTTATTAATATTAAGATTAATTTTTTCATCAAATTTATATGCTTTAATTGTAATTGGTAATCTATATAATTTTGACAATGAATAAAAAAATAACTTTTGTTCATTTTCATTCGTTAAAGAAAGATCAATAGGACTAACTTTATAAAATAATGCAACTTGATTAGTTTTCAATTTTATAAGTCCACTATCTGTAATTTCATTAACATTACTAAATATTTGAGAATTTTGAATTTTTTTCTTAATAATTTCTTTACTAAGATATTCATTTTTTCTTTTATTTTTTAAGCTTAAAACATTGTTTTCTTCTTTCTTTTTTCTTTTTTCTTCTAACCATTGTTTTCTTTCTTCCTTAGTTTTTATTTTCAATAATTAACCCCCTTTACTTGTAAAAATAATAATTCTTATGTTTAAACAAATATTTAACAAATAATATATAAAGTTTATACATTCGATTACATTTACTAAAATCCATAGGAACTAATGATAAAGCACCAAATGAAATAATCAAGATAGCCAAAGTATAAATTTTTAATAAAAATAATATTGTAAAAATTAAAATAAAAATTCCACCAATAATTAAATCTTCAAATTCTAAGTTAAATAATCCCAGATTTCTTTTAATTGTTTTTAATGTTATATACATATTATCTATTCCTTTCTTTAAATTCTATCTGATTCATTTCCATAATCCATTATATTTGGTCTTGAATGATACCTACTACTATGTGGATTTCCAATATTTCTAACACTATCAAAAGCACCACCAAAACCATCTTTAATATTATTAATACCTTGTTTTGCTAAAGATACTCCACCTCTAACATAGTCAACATTATATCTATCATTAGAAAAATCCCATTTACTTGCAGCATCTTTAACTTTTCCTTCACCTTTTGATTCAAGCATTCTACCATAAGCTCGTGCAATTGGATTACTACTCTGCTGTAAATTAGCTCCTTTCATCATTTGACCTAATCCTTTACCAGCTTTTTCACTCATTCGTTTAGAAACTCCAGCTTTCATTTTAGGATTTACACTAGCAATACCATGATACATTCCCTTTGCAGTTTGCATACCACCTTTTGCGAGTTGAGATATTCCTTTACCAGCTTTAAAAGAACCTTTAGCAATACTTCCAAGTGCAGCGACACTACCAATTCCAGTTCCAACTGCAGAAGCAATTCCTCCACCTAGTCCTCTCATAGCCATCATCATATCTCTACCACTATTAGCAGAAACATTATCACCTATAAATCTATTTAAAGATGTACAGCCAGTCATCAACATCATAGCACATCCCAAATATAATACCGATTGTGCAACTACTTTAGTAAAATAATTTAGTTTATTTATGTCTGCACTATTTTGAATAGCATTAAACATAATTGAAGTTAAACCAACCAAAAGCATTATTGCACCTGCCTGTAATACCAATGATGCAAGTTGTTGGTAAAGAGCTGAACGTTGTTCTTTTCTACCAACACTAGTTGCAATAACAATTGGTGATATAACCATTAAAAAAGCAAGTTCCAGTTGCCTTCGACCTAACATTAAAACAGAAAATCCCACTGCAAATAAAAATATTGCACCAATTACAATTCCAAATAAGAAATTATAATTGAAAGCATAATCTTCACTATCATTCCAAATACCCGGTTTATATATTTGACATCTAAAACCAAAAGCACCACTATCCGAAACAGCGCTAGCTGTTATAGTATCATTTCTAATTAACCCTTCAAAATCTTTCATAGTGTTCGCTGTATTTGCATTAGAATATCCATTTAATTTTTCTTTTAAATTTTTAACATTTTTGGCATCTACTGAATCTCCACCAGATACCTTATAACAAGATTCATTTATAGATAAATATGAAGTTTTCATTTTATCTCCTATTGTAGAATTATTTGAATTAAAATTATTATAAATAGCATTTGATAAATTTATTCCTAAATTAATTGTGGTATTAAATATAAGATATACAGAAAATATTAAGAAACCGCATTTTACTATTTCTTTAACTAATTCAAAAAGTGGTTGTTCATTACTATCTGCATCTAAAATACGAAATGTTAATTTCCATACAGAAAATAAAAATAAAAGTGCAAATGCTAATATAAAAAAGGCATTAAAAATTTTGGTAAATGGAGAATTATTAACATTTTTTAACATTTGTATAAAATTTAAACCATTGATACTATGTGCTACATCATATAGAACATCTATAGTTTTAAACAAGATGTTAACAATCCCCATTCCAAGACCTCTTAATATATCAAGCACACTATATTTAATATCACTCGCAATACTCAAAGTATAAATCATAATTTATCCTTATTTCAATGTGTCAATAACAAAGTTGATAATTGATGGCACTAAAATTAAAAGTGCAACTCCACCCAAAGTATATAATATAGTTTTCTTTCTTCTTTGTTTTGTTTCATCATCACCAATAATAAATTGAATTACAAAAACTACTAATGCTATAAAGGAAACAATAATACCAAAAATCTGTATTTTTGTTGCCAAATTTTTAATTATAGTTCCAAGTGAATCTATTGTTATATTTCCACCTTCAATTTTATCAACTGCATATACTGATTTTACATTACCAATTATGCTAAATAAAAAAGTTAATGTAGCTACTAATTTTATATTTATTTTATCTTTCAATTCTCTTAATTTTTTCTTCAATACATTTTCCCCCTTTTTTCTAACAAATATTATCTAGTAATTTCTTTTATATCTATTTCTTTACAATAATTTAAAATTAATCTTAAATTATCTTTAATTAACTCATCCGATTCCGTTTCATATTTTTCTTTTAAATCTTCTATTAAACCTTTATTATTTTTATCAAATAAATAAACTCCATCATATAAATTACATCCAGTATTATGATCAACTATTAGATAACATATCCCATCTTGTTCTCCATCTTTATTTGTTCTTACTTCTTGATCTTGTTCTTTTGTAAGTTTATCTAAAGTTTCTAAAGAATATTTTGTTGATGGAATATTTACATCACTTGTTCTTAAAACTACTGCTACAATATCCAAATTCACTTCTTCCACCTCTCTATCAAACTTAAATTTAAGTTTTTTTGCTTCTTCTTCATTAAGACTAATGTATTCTTTTTTTGTCATGTTTGAACAAATTGATGAAAAAACAGATATTTTATCCATATCTGTTTTCATATATACATCAATTTTCCCATTTTCGTTATTACCATAAAATCGAAATTCAAAATTATACATATTATATAATTTTAATAATTCCTCTAAACTATATATTTTGTCAGTATCTATCATATTATTTTTCCATTTCAATTTCTTTTTCATCAGAAATTTCATTATCAATCTTATTAATGTTTTCTATACTTTGGTATTTAGTAACAACAGGATTAAAAGTATGAATTTTTTTACCATCTTCTAATTCAATTACTTTATCATTAAAAGTACCTTCTAAAACTACATGTGAGCCCTTTTTACTATAATTTTTAATATTTTCCGCATCCTTATTCCATAAAGAATAATTTAAAAAATCTGTTATCTTTTTTCCTTCTTTATCTTTATATTCTCTATCAACAGCTAATGTTATATTTGCTACTTTATTACCATTTTCAGTTTCTTTTATTTCTGGATCTCTAACTAATCTTCCCATAACACAAAATTTATTTATACTACTCATTTTTTATTCCCCCTTTTTTTATTTATAGTAATAACAATCTATATAAAAACCCCTGATTTATTCTTTTATTTATTTTATATTTCTTTTTTCTTCTTCTCTACTACATTTTGAAGAAATTTTACAACAACTATATAAAAAAATTATTAATATAGTTATTAAAATTACACTTATTAATATTATCATAATAATTTCTCCATTCTTGATAAAAACTATTTTTTCTTCTTTTTACTTGAAATAACAATTAATGATGCACCTACTAGGACAATAATACCAGCAATTATATTTGTATAACTATCTGATAATGTATTAGGTACTTCAATTTCTTTTATTTTATTTACTAATGTTTTTTGTATAATTTCACCATCACTGTTTACATCAAAATATACTTTTTCATCTGATAATATATATCCATCTATTGTTTCTATTTCTTGAAAATAATATGATCCATATTCTAACTCTATCTCAATATCACCATTTTCATCTGTGATACCACTATATATTAAATTATTATCTAAATCATAAATTCCTATTTTTACTCCTTGCAATGGATTGCCATTTTCATCAACTTTATGAATTTTAATAGTTGATTTTATTTTTTCGTTAGTCATTTCTGCCTTAACTATTTCCCCATTTTCTTTTATTTCAAAAATAACTTCTTCATCACTTAATCTATAACCTGTAGCAGCATCAGTTTCTACAATTACAAATTTTCCTACAAACAAATCAGAAATTTTTATATTTCCATTTTCATCTGTAATTCCTGTAAATACTAATTTTCTATTATTATCTTTATCAATATAATAAATTTCTACTTTAGTATTAGGTATTTCTTTTCCAGTTGTAAGATTAGTTTTTTTGAAATCTAAAGTTCCTTTTTTGTATTGATTATCAAATTCAAACTTTTGAATTATTGTTTCTGTATATTGATCTTGATATTTTAATTCAAATAAATATTCTTTTTTATCTAACACTAAGTTTTCATTTGTTTTCTTTTCTGAAAGTATATATTTTCCTAGTGGTAAATTATCTAAACTTGCAATACCATTTTCATCTGTTTTAATAACTGCTACTACATCACCTTTTTTATAATATTGCTTACCACCTATTATAATATCTTCTGCAGCTTTAATTTCAAATTCTGTATTTGCAAGTGGCATTTTTTCATATTTATAATATCCATCTTTAATTACCAAAGTTTCCCCATTTTTCTTAATTTCTATTTTTCCTTTTACTTGTTTATTTTCAAATTGAACTTCAAAAATAACACCTAAATCATTATCATTATTAAAATCAGAATTTTCATCAATTACAAATTCTTTAGATTCTTTATTCCATAAATAACCATCAAGTTTTTGATCTATTTCTTCTAATCTATATCTACCAGCTTTTAACTCAAACGGTGAATAAAATATTCCATTTTCATCAGTTTCATATTCACATATAGTTTTAGCATTTGGATAAGCTATAGTTTGACAAACATATTCATTTCTATCAATATCAAAAATTTTAAATTTTATCTTACTTCTTGCTATTACTTTTTTTGTTTCTGCATCTATTTTTACAACTTTTAATCTAGCTTTTATAGGAGCATTAGTAAAAGATAATTTTATAACTTCTGGTGAATTTTCATCAATAGTTACCTCAAAATCATCTACTTTTTCATGTCCTTTTGAAGTTGTAATTTGTTTTCCAGTATATGTACCATAAGGTAAATTCAATGTTGCATAACCATCTTTATCAGTTTTAATACTTGCTACTTCTTTACCCCTTTTATCATAAAATTTAAAAATAATATTTTCTTCTGGATTTAATTTTCCAGTTTCTCCATTTGCATAATATTTTCTAATTATAATTTGTTTTCTTATTACTTGTTCGTAAACTGTTACATTTGGATATAAATCATTTTCACTTATTTCAAAAGAATATTCAGTTTTATCAAGTTCGTAACCTTTAGATGCCAACAATTCACGAATTGTATATTTACCTAAGTATGGTAAATTACCACTTTGAACTGTACCATCTGCATTTGTAATTAAAGTTTCTATTTGATTTCCATTACTATCAAATATACCATATTTAGCACCTTCTAATGTTGCATCTCCACTTGCAGTAGAACTACCACTATCTCTGTCTAATTTATGAATTGTAACTTTACCACCTATAACTTTAATGTTTATTAATGAGGTAACTGGATCAAGATTACCAACTCTAAATACATTTTGAGATCCATCAGTATAGTAAAGAACAGGATCACTATCATACAAATTAGAATGTTTTGTAAAAGTTATTGATCCATTTCCAATAGAATTTGCTTTAATTGATAAAGTATTACCAGATTTACTAACACTTAAATTATTAGAACTACTAATATCATATTTAGATAAAACTCCATTATTATCATTCAAATTAAGTGTACTATCAATAGTCATTGTATTATTTCTTAAATCAAATGAAGGAGTTGTTTTATGATTAGCTACTAAACTTTCTAATTCAGCAATTTCATTTACAAAAAGACTATCATTTCTTGTTCCATTTAAGGTATTAGTAAAATATATATCTGCATTTGGTTCTACTGTTCTCCAAATTAAAACTTGTGATATAGCATACCATTTTTTTTCAGAATGGTTATATCCGTCTTGATTATAACCATATCCATAATATGCTAATAAAGAAGCCCTTTTCCATTGTTCCTTACTAAGACCAAGTATAGTTTCATAATCTTGTCTAGTAACATTATATACATAATTATTATTTATGTCTGCAAAAGGTTGAAGACAATAAACAAACTTATTATCTTCACTTCTTCTAATAAAACGTGCTTGCTGATATTTACCAGTACCATCACTTCTTACTTTTTTAATATATATATTATCAATGTGTTCACTAGGCCAAATAGCTTGTCCAGTATATTTTTCAGCATGAACATTATTATTTCCAACAAAAAAGACACCAACTAAAAAAAGTAGTGCCATTGTTGCATACGTTTTAAATTTCATATTTTCATCCTTTCTTTTAATCATAAAAAAAAGCCTATAAAGGCTATTCTAAATCCAACATTACTCCTAAACTTCTTCCGGAATAACTGTTTACTCCATAACACCAATAACTTGTATAATCTTGATATGATTCACCAGTTTCTGGATTAATTTTAACTTTTATAGCTTCCTTACCACTTGCATCACAACTATCAAAATCAGAATGAGTAACTTTTTGCCACTTTAACATTGGACTATTATAGTAATCATATTCTGATATACCAAGTTGTTCCCACGCCGTAGGTTGTTTAGGAACTTCTTGAGCAGGAACTGTGGTTGTTGTATCCTTTTTCTCTATATTATTTGAATTTGTTGTTGAAGAACTAGAAGTTGTTGAATTATTATTTGAAGTAGAATTATTATTTGAAGTAGTCGGATTACTATTTTCTTTTTTAGTTTCTTTTGATGTAGTTTTATCATCATTACTATCTTTTGATTCTACTTCCTTTGTTGATGTTTGATTCTCTTCTACATTTTTATTTGTTTCTTCAATTTGAACATCAATTTTATCACTTTCTTTTTTCTTTTTTTCTTCTTTTTCCATGACATTTGAATTTGCATTTTTATCATTTGCTTTTAAATTTTCTCTTGCATAAAGAATAATACCAATACTACATAAAAGTAGTACCATAACAGATAAGATTACAAGAAGTTTTCTTTTTTTATTTTTCATAAAGAACACCTCCATTAATGTTTGATTACATTATACCGTATTTTTAAAATCTTGTCAGCACTATTCTATGTTTAACATTGAAACTTCTTGAATTGGTGTTACATAAATTCCTAATTCTGAATGAATATCATTAATAGTATTGTATGTTAGATTTGCATATTTTGTTAATTTTTGATACCTTTGAACTGAATTATCCAAATAAACTAGAGTTCTTAAATATTCAGATCTATTCATTTCTAATTTTTCACAACGACTATCAATAGATTCAAGTAAATCTTCCGGTATATAAACTCTTATTTCTCTCATCTTAAACCTCCTTTTATTTCATAAAAAAACAACTAGTCGAATACACTAATTGCCTTAAATACGATACTGTCCATATTTCTTACCAAACTAAATCTTAAAGCTACTTTAATATAGCAACTTTTTTTAATAATGAGATAGGTTTTATATGATTTACATATTCTATCCATTATTTCCTTATCTGTTTCTCTCTCTTCTATTCCATAATGAAATATTGCTAATTCATCATCCGTCAAACTCGACTTCAAGAATTTGATTTTAGTATCAAATTCATTTACATAATCTAATAACTTTTCTCTTTTAATTGCAGCTTTATACACCGGATCAGATGTCCCACCTTTATGAGATTCAGGTGTGTCTTGCAATTTACGACTTAATGATCCATACAAATATTGTTGAGCTAGTTCTTTTTTATAATTATACTTATCAAACAGTTCAAAAATATCTTTACTTATTTCTTTGATGTCAAAATCATTAATGTACTTCTTTGCTAAAAGTGCTCTCATAAAATCCCCCCTATTAACGAAAAAAGAGAAACAACTAGTGTTATTCTAGTAATTTCTCTTGTTTATGTATATACTCCAAATATCTTGCTGACCACTAGAATTTCACTAATAATCAGGTTTACAAACTGCATAAACCAATAATTGTAGTATATAATACAACTTTTTCTGCAAATGTCAAGCAATATTGCATATAAAAATGCAAAAATGCAGTCAAAAGAGTTAAAAAAAAGAAAAAGTAATAAAAGATAGGAGTTTCCTTTTCGGAAATATTCCTATCTATAACAAGTGTAACACAGTCATTTACCTAAGGCAATACCCAAATTTATACCACAAATTAATGGAGTTTTAATATAAATTTTATATATATTTCTACTGGTAATTTAACTGGTAATTTATTTTACCAAAATACTAAAAATTTCCTTATTTTATATAGTTTTCTAATATTTTTTTACAAATTAAATTTATTTACTAAAATTTTGAATTTTTTTCTAAAAATATTTTTTTCAACATTTACTACTTTTTCACTATAACATTTATCAATAATTTCTTGATTTGTATTATTTTGAATTAAATCACATAAACTATTAAAATATTTTTGTGTACCATTTTTACTTTTAAATTCTTTTTTCAACAATTGTGGTATTGGTTTATGATTAAAAATTGCAAGTAAACAAACTATATGATTATTTGTATTTCTATCTGTATTAATTATTTGAACACAATATTTTATTTCATCTTTCTTGTAATCTTTTGAATTACATACTTTACCATTATCAAAATAAAATTTATTTGAATCTTGTTTTTTTTCTTTTTTAGTTATTTTATATAATTTTTTTAATTTTTTATTCATACTACTCATTCCTTTTTTTATACTTAACTTTGTAAGAAGCGAAACATACAAACCATCATTTACAAAAGCATTATCAAAATCTTCTAATGTAATTTTTACAGTATCACCTACATTATTTCTTCCTTTAATACTTTTTAATTTTTTATTTAATAATTTTAAAACATCATGTATATCAAGTTCAATAAATGAAATTACTTCTTCTTTGTCATAGTTTTTAAATTCTTCAATATTTATATCTAAATCTACAGAATAATAATATTGAAATTCTTTTATTATATAATTTTTATTAATTTTTTTATTACATGTTCTACGATCTAAAAACTTAAGTTCTTCATAATATATATTTAAGCCTGTTTCTTCTTTAATTTCTCTAACACCTTGTTTTAATGTTTCTCCAGAAATAAGATGTCCACCAGCCGTTATTTCTAATAAAGGTTTTTCGTGGATTTTATTATGATTTGGATTTTTTAACTGAAAGAAAACTTTATTTCTTTTTTTGTTATAGATTAAGCATCCAAATACTTTATGCCAATAACCATATTCATGTGCTTTATCTTTTTCACAATAACCTAGATAGTTTTCATTTTTATCGTAAATATCTATATATTCTTTAGATTTTCTTTCGCCTTTCCTGAATTTATCTAAAAAATTATTTGCATCTTCTAACATATCACTAAATTCTTTTATCATATCTAAGTTATACTTTTCAGCAATATTATATGTAATCATAAACATCTTTAATAGTCTATCTTTAACAAATTCATAACTAGAATTAAATCCAGATCTATCCTTTTTAAATCTACATTGATTCATTTCCATTATTGCTTCTGTTGCTTGTCCCAATAAAATTGATAAACCACTTACTTCATTATAATTATATGAATCTAAATCTTTAATATCATATATATTTATATTTAATATTCTAGCTAAATTAATTAATTGAAGTAATACATCCGATAATTCATCACCTAAATTATCAATTTTTCTATTTTCTTCATTAACATTATTATCTGAAAATAATACATTATAAACATGACCTATTTGAACATATAATTCGTTTAAATAATCTTTTGTATTCCAATCATTTTCTTTTGTAATATCAAAATCACTAACAAGTTTTAAAGCACTTTGATAATGAATATCTAAAAAACTAATTACATTTTCCATTACATCCACCTACCTTTAAAACTAATGGTTTTGCTCCATTTAGTGTTGAATTATATGTATTAGATACAATTTTATTAGTTGATATATATACCTTAACTCCTAACTTATAAGATAAATATGAAGCATCACTAATCTTTAAATCTATATTCCTTAATTCAAGACTTCCAAATTTATCAAAATTAAATTCTATACTTTCTGTATTGAAACCTAATTTTGTAAGAAGTATTAAACATTTTTCTTTTATTAATTCTTTTTTTAATTCCTGATGTGCTAATTTACAACGTTCTCTTTGTTCTTTGCTACAATGATTATAATTTAAACATTCTTCTGTTCCATAATATTGTGTAGATGGTCTTTTTAATTTAGTATTTAAACCACAAGTGTTAGTTTGAAAAACTTGTTGTTTATGTGAATAATCTTCATTAAAATAATTCCATGCAGATTCAGGCCATACACAATTAGCTTTTAAGCATAATTCTCTATTTACTTTTACTTCATTCCAACATTCTATCTTATCAATAAATGTTTCAATTAAAGCAAGTCCTGTTGTAACAGAAACATCTGTATATTTATTAACAAAATTTAAAATTTCTTCAATTCTTTTTGGATCTGAATTTTGAGGAAGAAAAGGTCTAAAATAATGTATAACATCAATATTATTTTCCTTTAATTTTTTAAAATTATTTTGTAATATTTCTTCTGAAATTCTAGGTTCAATATCTTTTCCTAAACCAGAGTAACTTATATAAAAAACTACATTTTGTCCTTTTTCCTTTATTTTGTTTACTTTTTTTATTACATTATCAGTTATATTACATTTTGTAATAATTATTAAATCGTTTTTTATATTTTGATTTTCAAGTTCTTGAAGTAAATCTAACAAATATTCAATATTCTTAGGATTAACAAATACATCAGTATTAGGAAGTAAACATAATGGTATATCTTTATCATAATACTTATATTCAAGTAGTTGATTAACAGCTTCTTTTGGAGATACAAGTTGTCTTGGAAAACAATTATTATCATTTGTTGCTTGTAATAAACAATATTTACATCCATTTGGACAACCTACTATTGAATTAATTGCTAACCAACTTGAGTGCATTTCTATTACAGACATCAAATCACCTCTTTAAATTAGTGCTTATTTTAACATAAATAGTCCTATTTTAAGCTATTCAATTTTGCAACCGTACTTGCATTTTTGCAAAAAAAAGAACTCCATAATCTCTTATTGAATAGATTATGAAGTTTAAGTTTAATATTAACTTAGGATTCTAAAGTTTTCAAAACACTAATCATTACCACTATATATTAAATAATAATTATTTTAATTAAATTCTTTTAAAAATTCAATACTTAAGGGTGATAGATTATTTTCAATATAACTAAGTGTAATTACTTTAGTTATATCAATATCAAAATGTTCTAATTCATTATCTATCATATTAGTTGGTATTAGCGCGACTCCTAACCCTCTTTTTACATATTCAATAGCTGATAGATAATTTGATGTTTCTATTGATAATTTTTTAGTCAAATTATTTTTATCTAGGAAATTATCAAAAATTTTTCTTTCTTTTTTTGTACTAACAGGTAATATCATAGGTACATCTTTTAAATCTGTTATATCATTAATACTAAAATTACCTTTATTGTAGACTAAACTATATTTTTCTTCATATAAATCGATTGACTTAACTCCACTACTCTTCTTATAGTTATCTGATTTTTCATCAATTACAAAATCTAACGTATAATGTGATAATTTTTCGACTAAATCTTTTGATGGTAAATTTATTGTTTTAAATGCTGCATCTGAATATTTGCCTTTAAATGATACTATTTTATCTATTAATACAGTTGATTCTATATCAGCTGATATTCCTATTGATATTTTGCCACTATTCAAATCTTTACTTTGTAAATATGTTTTTTCTGTTATAAATAATAAATTATATGCTTTTTCATAACCATCAAATAAAATTTGCCCATCTTCTGTTAATTCTATATAATTTTTAGCATTTTTATTAATTAATTTAGTTCCCATTAGTTGTTCTAGTGTTTTAATATGTCTTGATACATTTGTTGCATCAATTTTCAATTTAGAAGCTGCATCATTAAAATCTTTTGATTGTCCTACAATTACAAATGTCCTAATTAAATCAAGATTCATTGATTGAGTATTCAACATTAAAACCACCTCTTAAAATTGACTATATATTATAATAATTTATTATTTTTGTCAATATAAAAACTGCATTTTTGCATTTTTTGTACTTATTATTGCAATTATGCAGTTTGATATAAATTATTAAAAGATTAAATTAATCAATACAACATGACTAATAATACATTAGATATTATAGTTTTTCCATTAACCATTCATTAAGATTAATTAAAGAATCATGGATTTTAGGTAATAATATTGTCTCTATAATAATTAGAATAGATAATAATATAAACATAACATCAGAAGCAATTCCTCCACTCATCATACTTATTTGAAGGTTAGGATCAATTCCCATAACCCTAGCTAATTCAATTCCTAAATCTTGACCTATTATTATAGTTTCAAAATTTAACATAAATAAAAAACAAATTAAAACAGAATACAACATACTCATTATTAATTCTCTTAAACTCATAGTTCCTCCTCTTACAAATTACTACAAATATAGTATATCACTAATTATCGTTATTGTGGGGCATTTTGCTAATATTTTCTCTTTATTTGAGAAAATTATAATTAGGTGATACTTATGAACTTTGAACATCTTATATTTATGAGAGATAACTTAGATTTAAATCAAAGAGAAATGGCAGAAAAATTAAATGTTTCTAAATCTACTTATGCTAGATGGGAGACAGGAGAAAAGATTATTCCTCTTAAACACTTAATTAATCTATGTAACATAACCAATAATACATTAGATTATGCTATTGGGCTTACCGATAAGAAAGAATATCTAAAAGAGAAAATTAAGATAAATATATCATTAATTGGAAATAACATAAAAAATTTAAGACTTAAAAGTAATTTATCGCAAGAAGAGTTTGCTAAATCAATAAATACAACGCAATCAGTTATATCAGCATATGAAAATGGTCATACCTTAATTCAAACTTCATTCTTGTATGATATATGTAATAGATATAAAATCTCTTCTGATAAAATTTTATATTAAAAGATTAAACTTTTTTGATGTGGACTTAGTTAAGTCCATTTTTTATTTAGTAATTATCGATTACTATACTATATTCGATGAAATCACTTTTAATAAAATTTATTAAAATGAAAACAAATTCTGATTTACATACTATATATTCTGTTGATTATATTTATCACTTTCTTAAATTTATTATTTAATTTTTCTGACAAATTGTTACATTATCATTGAATTTTTATTTATTATTTTTCACTACATAAAAAGAGCAATTACGATCTGCTCTTTAAATAAGTTTCTACAACATTTGATATTCTAAAAAACTCTAATTCTAATTCATGAAAATTATTAAGCACATAATCTTGATTATTTTCTTTACTTTCCATTTCGTGATTGTAGGATAATTCAGCAAGTTTATCAAATCCAAAATATTTTGAATCGCTTTTTAATGCATGAACTGCTATTGCATAATTTGGCATATCATGTCTTAATTTAAACAATTTTAATTGTTCAAATTTATTTTGAGATTCTTTAAACCAATCAGATAACATATCATTATACGTCTCTAAATCACCCAAAAGTTCTATACCTTTTTTATAATTAACACCATTTTCTAGTAAATAATTCTCATCAATCAATTTATTTGATGTTTCATCAGTAATAATTTCAACTTCTTCTTTTTGATCTGCAATTGAATTATTAACTTGATTTTCTTCATTTTCACCTTTTAACAACATATCACTATTGTTAAATACAATATCTAATTTTTGTTTTATTTGTTCTTTATTAAATGGTTTTGATATATAATCAGTAAATCCTTCACTTATATATTTTTCTTTTGCTCCTGCTACTGCATCAGCTGTAAGAGCTATTACTGGAATTTTAAAATTCGTATTTTCTTTTAATTTTTTTATTGCTGTTTCTCCACTCATGTTAGGCATCATTATATCCATTAAAATTAAATCATATTCGTTTCCATCAACAACTTTATTCAAACATTCAAGTCCATCATAACATTCATCAATTTCAAAATCAAAATCCGAAATTGCTCGTTTTGCTACTTTAATATTTAACTTATTATCATCTACAATTAATATTTTTTTGTGTCCATAATCAATATTAATTGTATCACTTTCTTTAATTGTATTACTTTCTTTAATTGTATTACTATTTAATAATTTTGATGCTGTATCCATTATTTCTTTTTCAGTCATTGGCCTTTGAAATTTACTAACTTTTTGTGGAAGATTTATTACAAAAATTGAACCTTTTCCAAATTGACTACTTACATTAATTGTTCCACCCATCATTTCTGTTAACGCTTTAGTTATTGCAAGTCCAAGTCCTGTTCCTTCAGTTGTTGTATTTTTTTCAATGTCTAATCTTTCAAATTTTGTAAATAGTTTTGATATATACTCTTTCTTTATTCCCCTTCCTGTATCTTGACATGTAATTATCAAATTAGATAATCTTTTATTATAATCATTAACACATCTAACATTTAAGTTAATTTCGCCTTGTTCTGTATATTTAATTGCATTAGTTAAAATATTATTAACAATTTCTTTTACATGAACTTTATCACCTATTAATTCATATGGTAAATCATCTGATATATTTAAATTAAATTTAATATTCTTTTCTCCAATTCGAGTTGTAGTAACTTTGCACATATTTGTAATACTATCTCTAAAATCATAAGGATTTTCTACAATTTCTAGTTTTTCAGATTCTATTTTATTTATGTCCAAAATATTTCCAACAATTTCAAGTAATGTTTGAGATGCGTTTATAATATCATGTGAATTTTCTATTACTTCAGGAGGACATTTCTCTTCATAGGATAAATTATCTTCTGATAAACCAACTATCGCATTTAATGGTGTCCTTATCTCATGAGACATACTGGATAAGAAATCACTTTTAGCACGATTAGCTTTTTCCGCTTGATCTTTTGCCAAAGACATTTGAGCTAATAATTTTAAATCAGGATTTTCTATTGTAAAATACATTATCAAACAAGTAATAACCATAGATGGGTTGATTATAAAATTAGCACTTGGAATATAGAATTGAATTATAGTAATTGCAATTCCTTCTAATATTAATAAAATAATTGGAATATACTTCTTATTTTTTAAATGTTTAAAATCAATTAAACAAAAAATTATAAGCATTGTATAAATTATACCGAATAACAAAGATGTATAATCCATTGCTAATCCTTTTGTCATCACTCCTGTATCAGCCATAAATGTATTTAGTGGCAATAATGATATGACTATAATATTGCAAGCAATAAAAATCGAATATATAATCATATTTCTACTTCGTTTTTCTTCTTTGTAAAATCTTGATATATTATATGTATAAAAAACAAACATAGACAATGTGGTAATTAATCCCACCAAATATAATTTATTAAATATTATTATCATCATATTCTGATTAACTATATTAGCATCCAATAAAAACCCTAATGTAATACCGGTAGCAATAGTGAAAAAAGATACTATCAATAACCATCCATAGGTATTATCTTCAATATTGTGCAATCTTTTTTTACCAAAAAAGATGATCATAAGTATTATCAAAATTATAAAAGCGAAAATATTTAACATACTATAAGCAACATTCATCATATCATCTCCAATTATATACATTATACCACAAAGTTGAATGGATTATATCATTTTATTAATAAATACTGTTTTTTTCGTCAATATATAGTTACAAAATTTGATGATTAGAATAATATTAATAAAAAATCTACAAAATAAATTATTTTGTAGATTTATAATTATTTTTCTTTATCATTTTTTTATTTTTTGGTGGAAGTATTTGAATATCACCTATTGAAATATTTGTTTCTTCTAAAACAACTTCTACTTCATCTCCAGTAATTCCTTCATTAATTATTGCATTATAATCTATTTTTGCCATTTTGGTTTGTGGTAACTCATCTTTAAATTTAAACATTGTTGGAATTTGTCTTGATGAAACATTAGAGTTTTTAATAAAATATTTATTTAAAATGTCATTAACAATTTCACACTTTTCGCTATCACAAAGTTCCTCTTTTGAATTTAAAACTATTGTAGCCATACTCATATTTCCCATTTTTTCTTCATCAAAATATGGAGATACTACACAATATTTTATTCTTGGATCTTGTTTTAACATATTTTCCAATTCATGAGGCTTAACCTTGAAACCATCAAATCTTGTAAACGATCTATCTTTTCTTTCTAAAAATTCCATTATTCCATCACGATTCATTTTTGCTATATCTCTTGTCAAAATAAAATCCATATCATCATACTCATAATGTGGTACAATTACTTTTCCATCTAAAACACCAGATGTTACTGTAGGGCCAGAAATTATTAACTCACCTTCAATTTCATCTTGTCCATCTTCAAATTTAATTAATTTTTTTGTTTCAGGATCAACAATTCCATAAGTCATACTTGGCATTGGAATACCCATAGTGCGTGGAATATTATAATCATCAATAGCAAATGATGCACAACCACATGTTTCTGACATTCCATGTCCCTTTGTAATTTTACTATTACAATTATGAGCTTTTAAGAATTCATTTACAGCAATTTCATCTTGATATTCCATAGTATCTCCACCATAGGTAATCATTTTTAAAAATTCTAAGTCTACATTTTTTATATTTTTATCTTTCATTAAATTTAAAAACCAAGTAGGAGTTCCAATTATTGTTTGAGGTTTATATTTTTTTATTAATTTTCCTAAATTAGCTGGAGAAAACTCAGGTATCTGTATTAAATTATTACCATGACACAATCCTGCATGTGTAACATCAACTACTCCATAAGCAGCAAAATAAGGTAACATGTGTAATGCCTTATCGCCTTCATTCATAACCATATTAGCTCCAAATGTTTGATGCACATATGAATTTAAATTATCATTGGTTAAAGGAATTGCTTTTGGTTTAGGACTACTTGTTCCGGATGTATGTACTATTAAATCTAATTTATTTGGTTCATATCTCATTTTTTCAAACTTAACATATCTGGAATCTCGTACAAGATTTCTATAATCTATAACTTTGATAATGGAATCTTTTCTTGCTTCTTTAATTAGTTCGTCCATTTTCTTCATATTTGCTAATTTATTTCTTAGACCTTTTAAGCCTTCAAAATTAGCTGTCTCTAACATATAATTTGCTGTTGCCTTTAAATCCATAGAATCAGATGCTGAAACTACAACTATATTTTCAATTCCTAATTCTTTTAATTCTTTTTCAATTGGCTTTATCATGGCAAGATAGCATTGATCTAAAGCAATTATATAATTTGATTTTTCCTCAACAAATAAATCTAAAATCTTTTTTGCACTAATTTTTAAATCTACACTATCTGGTCTAGGATCTACATAATCTGCTACTGCTCCTATTTGAGTTGTACCATACATTAAATATGCTGTTTCTGGAATATTTGGCATTAAATACATTATTCTATCGTTCTTTTTTACACCTAAAGATGTTAATGCTCTAGAAGCATAATCAATATTTTCATATAATTCACCATATAACACTTTTTTACCAAAATAACTTAATGCAGTATAATCTTGAATATTCTTTGTTTTCGCTTTCATATAATCATATATTCCAGCACATGGGTTTTTTCTTTTTAAAAACTCACTATCATAATATTTTAACCACATTTTATCCTTATGTGGATACCCAGTTTTTAATTCTTCCCTCATATATATTTTCACCCCTTAAATTTAAAGCATATAATAGCATAAAAAGTTGATTTTGTCAAAATACGACTTATATATATATATATATATATACATACAATTATAGTATAAACTAAAAGCAAATTTTTTTCAAAATTTATAACTTCAACATTTCAAAAAGATACCAGTTCAAAGTAACTAGTATCTAATATTTTTATTAAAAATATATGTAACAATATGATTGCATATATTATTACTTAATCAAAACAATTTTCTTAAATTGTTTTTTTCCTTTTTGAATAATTAATTCATCATTATTAAAATCTGTTATAGTAATTAATTTATTAACATCATTCTCTTTTGTTCCGTTTACACTTATTCCATTTTGTTCAATCATTCTTCTTCCTTCTGATTTTGATGAAACGATATTTGATAAATTTAATAATTCAGTCAATAGCAATCCATTCTCTAACATACTTTCTTTTATTTCAAATATTTCAATATTTTCAGGTATACCACCTTTAGCTACTGTATTATATCTTTCTTCAGCTTGATTAATAAATTCTTCTCCATGATACATTTTAATTATTTCTTCTGCATATTTTCTATGTGCCAATAATATATCCTCACTCATCATATTTTCTACATCTTTCATATCTAAATCTGTAGTAAGTTTAAAATAATCTAATAATACATCATCAGGTATTCTCATAGCTTTCTCATACATTTTTTCAGGTGATTCATCCACCCCAATATAATTTCCCAATGATTTAGACATTTTTTCCTTACCATCTAATCCTACTAATAAAGGAAAACACATTACATCTTGTGGCTCTTGATCATAGTCTCTTTGCAACTCTCTACCAACTAACAAATTAAATGTTTGATCTGTTCCACCTACTTCTATATCAGCATGTAATGCAACTGAATCATATCCTTGCATTAATGGATATAAAAATTCATGAATACCAATCGGAATATTATTATTAAACCTATTTTTAAAATCATCTCTTTCAAGAATTCTAGCTACTGTATATTTTCCAGTTAATTTAATAACATCTTCAAATGACATTTTCCCTAACCACTCTGAATTATAAACAATTCTTATTTTGTTAGGATCTAATATTTTAGAAACTTGTTTAAAATATGTTTCACCATTTCTTCTTGTTTCTTCAAATGATAATGATGGTCTAGTTTTTGATTTTCCAGATGGATCTCCAATCATTGCTGTAAAATCCCCTATAACAAAAACTATGTCATGTCCTAATTCTTGTAATACTTTCAAGGCACGTAATGGCACCGTATGACCTAGATGTAAATCAGGTCTTGACGGATCAGCGCCAAATTTCACTATCAATTTTTTTCCACTATTTAATTTTTTTAATAATGTTTCTTTATTATGAATATCAACTGTTCTTCTCAGTATTAATTCAATTTTTTCATCTTTTGTCATATTATCCCTCCTTAACAAAAAAACCACGATAAACAATCCTCATAAGGACGATTTATCGCGGTACCACCTTAATTTATGAATAGAAATTCATACACTCAATAAGCTATAAAGTAGCAACCTTTAAACTCATAATGTGTATTTCAACTATATCATTTTGTCTATTTTCACCAAACATAAACTCTCTAAATTTAAAATGATATACTTTACTATTCATTAATCAACATTTATAAATTAAATAATTCTATTATATTATATCATATAAAATGCAATTTATTAAAGAGTTTTTGTTAATGTTTTATTCTTTTCTTGTTCTTTTAGTTTAAAAACATTACCTTTTCCAACTTGAATTACCATTCCTTCTTCTGGAACAAATGAAAATTCGCTTGTTTTTTCTCCATTTAATTTTACAGCGCCTTGTTGAATTAATCTTCTTACTTCACTTTTTGATTTATATTTTCCTGTTGAAAATATACAATCTATTAAAGGATATAATCCTTCATCATTTATTAAATTAGAATCATAAACTAATTCAGGAAGTTCTACATCAATATCTTTCTTTTGAAAAATTGCTTGAAAATTAGCTTCTGCTTCTTTTAATTCTTCTTCTGTATGATATAGAGAAACAATACTTCTTGCTAAATGCATCTTTATATCTCTTGGATTTACTTCTCCCTTTTCCAATAATTTTTTAATATTCTTTACTTTATCTGGATGTATATCAGTTGTTAATTCATAATATGTAACTATTAAATCATCAGGTACTTTCATAACTTTTGTATACATTGTTTTTGCATCTTCATTAACGCCAATATAATTTCCCAATGACTTAGACATTTTTTCCTTACCATCTAATCCTACTAAAAGTGGTATAAATACTGGAACCTGTTGTGCAACACCAAAATCTTTCTGAATATTTCTACCCATCATAACATTAAATGTTTGATCTGTTCCACCTAATTCCAAATCTGATTTTACTTCAACTGAATCATATGCTTGCATTAATGGATAAAAGAATTCATGAATTGCAATTGGTTTATGATTGTTCATACGATTATTAAAATCATCTCTTTCAAGCATTCTTGCAACAGTTGTTTTACTGCATAAATTAATAACATCTTTAAAGCTCATATTAGCAAACCACTCACTATTATAGTGAAGCTCAGTTTTATCTTTATCAATAACTTTAAAAATTTGTTCTAAATATGTTTGAGCATTGTATTTTACTTGTTCATCAGTTAATTGATTTCTTGTTTTTGATTTTCCTGTTGGATCTCCAATAGCACCAGTAAAATCTCCAATTATTACTACTGCTGTATGACCTAAATCTTGTAATTGTTTTATTTTTCTTAATGCAACAGCATGTCCTAAATGAATGTCAGGTGCTGATGGATCCATTCCAAACTTTATTCTTAAAGTTCTTCCTTCCTTATTTACTTCTTCTAATTTTTCTCTTAAAGCATCAATATCATTAATATCTTCTGCTCCATTTAATAAATATTTTAAAGTTTCTTCAACATTAAACATAAAAATTTTCCCCCTTAAATCAAAATTTTGGACTTATACTAACATTTTTTTGTTGATTTGTCAATAAATATGTCCTGTTTTTACTAAATTTTGCATCAATTATATTACTGATGAATAAATATGAACATCTTCTCTTTCACCATCTTTGTTAATAACTCTAGACCTTAATAACCCTTCATATTCCATTCCTGCATTTTTCATCACTTTACCACTTGCTATGTTAGATGCAAAGTGTTGTGCATATACCACAGGAAAACCTTCACTATGTAAATAATTTATAACTGTTTTTAAAGCTTCAGATGCATAGCCATTTCCCCAGAATTTTGAGCCATAACAATATCCAACTTCAGCTGTCATATATTGTAAATTTTTTGCAATAACATCTATCATACCAATGGTTTCGTTCGTATCCTTTAATACAACTAACCATCTATAACTATAATCATTATCATAATCACTTACCCAGTAATTCGTTAATTTTTTTGTTTCTTCTGGTGTCTCATGTGGATTCCATGTAACATATTTACTTACATTAAAATCACTTGTCCAACAATTAAATATATCATTATAATCTGATAATTCAATTTTTCTTAATATTAATCTTTCTGATTCTAAATTTATTGTACCTTTATTCATTATTTAACTTCCTTTCGTTTTAGAATATCTTTTATTACAATTGCAACAATTGTTGATGACATAACAATTAAATCAGTAATCATTGATGGATATGCCTTAACAAATATATCATATATTAACCATAAAATAACCATCAATAAAGTTCCTATCCTAATTTTTTTGACATCTTTTTGCCACAATGCAATTACATAAATTATCTCTGCAATAATAGGTAATAAACTTACTATTTTACCATCAAACGATATAAACCCTATAATTGCATAACCAATTATGAAAAATAGCAAAATATACCACTTATTTAAATTTTTATGTTTTTCTTTTTCTTTACTGATATATGTTCTAAATATTCCAAAGAAATTAGAAAACATTCCTGAATATGCTCCTAAAAGTAAATATTCTATACCAAAGAATATACCATTAAATACAACATATCCTAACATTCTGTCTTTATTTTTTTGAAATAAGCTTATTACCATTACCAAAAGTCCTAATATGCCAAAACTCTGTGCTATCCAATATACCATATTACCTTACCTCTTTTACTTTTTTTAGTATTTTAGGATTAAAATTCGTAAGATTTTCACCAAGAATTTTTATTGCATCCTCTTCTCCAAAAATTTCTTTAACTCTTTTAACAGAATCATAATCAATATCATTTTTATCAGATAAATTCCAATTGTAATCTGCATCATATATTATTTTTGATATTTTTAGATTATCTTTTATGTATTGTAAATAATTTCTATAATCTTTTAAACAATCTACAAATAATCTATTTTCATCAAGACAAGCAATCTTGTCAGGCCCAAGTGCTATTGTTAAATATTCTGAATTATTAGCAATATTAAAGGTTTCTTTATCCAATGATGCACCATGATTTAATATTCCTTTGATTCTATTTTTATCAAAAAAATTTGCCCAATTTATTGCTCTATTGATATTTCTTACATGTTGCATTGAAATACTGCCTTTTCCAAAATCACAATCTGTATGAACAATTATTGGAATATTTATTTTTCGTAATAATTCAATGTAGTCTTTCCCAATATCTTCTGGTCCAACACCACTTCCTATTCCATGAATTTTAATAGCTACTGGATCAGTTTCATCAAGCATTTTTGTAAAATAATCTATATCATCCATCACTGGATGAAAAACTGCTGCAAACAATAATATTAATTCTCTACTACTCTTTTGAGTTATTAAACTATTTAAATCATAATTTAATTGCATAAAAGGATTCCTTTGTCCATAATATTGCATCTTTTCTCCAATATATTTCCAATACATTAATCGAGAATTAACATCATTCAAATCTGTACATGGTGATGGTACACCCATCAATATTCCAACATCAATTCCACTTTCTTTAGCAAATTTGATATAGTCATCTATGAATGAATCCCCATGAAAAATATCCTTACCAATATGGCTATGACTATCTACTACAACATTATCTTTCATTTATATCACTCTCCTTTACTAAATAGTAAAAATCTTTAATACTATTAATTCTTATATGATTTGTTTTTATATTTTTGTTATACTTTGTATTCATTAAATAAATTTTTGTACTAGGTAACATTTTTTCTACAGAATCACAGTTCTTTAATGAATCATCTATATAAAAATCTGGCTTTATTTTTTGTAAGAATTTTGCTTTATCATCAATATTTATAAACAATTTATCATAATATATTTTATTTTTACTTAACCAATTTATAGTTATTTTTTTTACTTGATCATTATTAGTTTCTCTCCTAGCTGTAACTATATATATTTTTATATTTAGCTCTTTTATTAATTGTAAATAATGTCTTGTTCCATATTTAATTTTTATATCATTTAAATATTTTGGATAACATTGTTCAAAAAAACTTATCAAATCATTTCTATCCCAGTTCAGCATTTTTGCAAAATAATAATAATCAACACAATTATCTATTTTTTTAATTTTTGTTGTCCTTTTTAATATATCTTTATCAAATTTAATTGCATACTCATTAATTGTTTTACCACTAGATGCTAATGTATCATCTAAATCAACGCATAAAATCATTTTTATCTCCCAACAAAATTATATATATCTTCTTGTAACTGATTAATAAATAACCCTATATGATAACCATCTTGAAAAGCATGATTAACTTGTATAGAATAGTCAATCATATATTTTCCATCTTGAATAAAATATTTCCCCCAGCAAATTCTTGGAATACTATCTTTAAGTTTATAATTCATTGGATTTAAGACAGAAGTTACTCTCATCCAAGGTGTACATGTTATATAGCATTTATTATAATCTTTAACATAAGGAATAATTTTATCACTTTCTGCTTCTTCTTTAGCGGCATTAAAATCTTGTATAAATTTTTCAAAGTTATTACATTCAATCGTTCTACTAAAATTTATTTGTTTATTATCTTTAAGTACGGAAAATGATGCATTTATTTTATCATATTTATAGATTTCATCTTCTTCTAAAACATATTTAAATTCTTCTATCTTATTTAGAGATGCGATCGTAAAGTAAGTCATCAATCCATAAAATGATATTTTATTTTTTTTAGAAAATTTAATCAAATCATCCACATCAATTAAAGTTGTACATCCTGTATATGGACTATCAAATTTTGAGAAAAATTGAAATTGTTTATTTCTATTCCAATTGTCTTTATTTACTTTTTGTTTCATTATCTCACCTCCATAATTTGCATATTTTATATAAATCATTTATATAATTTTCTACATCTTCTTTCCACTTATCATTTTTATCATTACAATCTTTTTTTAATTCACTTAACTTTTCTTCGTCATAAAATGAAACATAACACATTAATTGATAGACAAAAGAATTTTCAGCATTATCATAATTAGAATTCTCATAAGTTAAAACTTTTTTTAATTCAGCTTTTGTACATGATAAATCAATATTTGAATTTGGTATACTCTTGCTCATTTTTGGATAATCATTTAAACCTCTCATCATTTTTGAATAAAGTCCACTAATAGTCATATTAATTCCCATTCTCTTTCTGATTTCATCTGCTTTCCAAACATATCCATGTTCATCTATACCACTTATTATTAATACATTATCAAATCCATCTATCAATCCCGGATGAATAAAATCAGCAAACATAAGCGAAATTGATTGTTTAACATTAAAATCCATTCCAGTATATACTCTTTCAGTTTTATACAAGTCATTAATATCTTCTTCTATTTCTTCAAAATCACGATCTTTAATACAACTTGATAGTAAAAATGATGTACGAATTATTTCTGGATAATCATATTGATTTCTTATTTTTCCTTTTGTTTCATCAAATCCTAATTTTACTAAAAATTTCTTATATTTAATAATTAATTTATTTATATCCTTTAAAGACTTAGCCCTTGCTCCGTACACATCTAAATCTCCAAGAATTATTTGGACATTAAAGCCTTGCTTTTGAAGATAAATTGCTTTCAACATTTGTGATACTGTCCCAATATGTGGAACACCATTTATTCCAATTCCCATTATTACTAATTGTTTTTTATTTGTACTAATACCATCAAGAAATGGTTTCAAATTATATGAACAATACCATTTATTATTGATGCCAAAATTTTCTTTAGGCAAATTATCAACCAGTTCATAATTGTATTTATTAACTATATTATCATAATATTTATTATCATACTTAATCATCTATTCCCTCCGAATATCCTTTAAATATATCTACTTGACTGTCTTTTATAAAACTATTATTACAATATAACGCTTTTAAAAATATTTCCGTCATGATAGAGAATATATTCAATTCATTAACAAACATATTATTTAAATTTGAATTTCTTTTTATTTTGGTATAAGGTGTATCAGTTATCATTCCAAAAATAAATTTATCAACTAACGCTAAATTCAATGCTACATCAAAATGTTCTAATTGAGCTATCCGATTAACATTTGGATGCCTAATAATAAACAATCCCTTAATATTTTTATAATTGTTTATAAATAGTTTGTTATATGCAAATTGCATTGTTACACCACTCATCATATTATCATCAACAATAAATGTAGCAGTTTTTCTATCACATTTTCCATATTCAATAAAATCTTTATTAATTTCTGTTAGACTTCGTTGTTGCCTATCTAAATACATGCCATGATTTTGAAACATAAAGGATAATTGTATTTTTGAATCACATAATCTCTTTATTATAAATGGCAATTCTAAACTACCATATAAAATACTAATTAAATGAAATTGTTTTTTATTTAACTTTTTTTTCGTTATAATTGATTTACATACAATGTAATTTTCAATATAATTATCAATTTCTCTCAACGGATTAAAACATTTTGATAATATAAATGAATCATTTATCACTTTTAAATTATTATGAGTTTGTTCTTTCAATATATCAAGTTCAATAACAATAGTGTTTAATAAACTCAAACATAATTTATCATCTGTTTCATCAAAACATATATTATCTATAATTGTTTGATAATCATCAATTAATTTAAAATATTTATTCAATATAGGCTTTGAACAAGAATCATGATAAATAAAATCTTTACCATTATCTGATAATATCATTAATTCTGAATTTGTAAGTAATAATATTATATTTCTTAAATTATCTACAACACCTAATAACAATCTTCTATCATAATTATTTTTGATTATATAAGTTGGTAAAATAAATTTTAGTTTATTTAGATATTTTGAAACATTATAAAACCAATTATTAATTTGTTCCATATTAGGTTTTTCAAATCTACTAACATTTGTAGAAAAATAATAATAAATTTCATAACTTCTTAATATTATTCCTGTATCAAGTGGTAGTAAGTATATATATGAATCATTATTTTTTTCTAAAAACAATTTTTTCAAACTGTTGTCATTATCTATTTCATTCCATTCATAATCTTTAAAAAAGATTGCACCAGTATACCACTCATATATACTATTTATTCCACTTGTAACTTGAAATTTTTTATTAAATTTTGAATTATACTTTTCTTCAATTTTATATCTTTCTATATCTTTTTCATGTTCTAACTTATTTAATTTAATTTCATATTTGTCGTTAATTAAATTTTTAGAAAATAATTTAGGAACTATGTTATATTTATTAATTACTTCTGTAATCGTTTTATATTCAATATCATCAACAAAAAATTTTATTTTATTTTGATGACTAATAACTTCAACATTAATAAAGCTCTCTATTTCATTATTTATTTCATATTTAATAAATTTAGAGTCTAACTCATTTATTATTTTATTTAAATTTATATTATTACTCTTATATATTATATTAACGCCATAATTAATGCTTTTTAAATTCATATCTTTTTATACCTCCTATTTCATTTTCCAAATTAAACCAATTTTCACCTATCCACATAATTTCATTAATAAATTTTTCAACTTTAGGTGGATTATAATTTTTAAAATATCTATCTTGAATCCAAATATTAAATTCATTAACCCATACAATTTTTAATGAATTAATTATATCTAAATAACTTATTTTACAAATTGTAGAATATCCATCAACAAAACTTTTTAACTTTAATAAATCAAATTTCTTATTAAAAAAAGTTGTAGATAAAACAATTCTACCAATATCTTGTAATTTTGAATTTATTCTTACTAATTCAAAATCAATAATTGACTTTACTTCATTATTATCAAAAATTATATTATCTGGTGTAAAATCGCCATGAATAAGCTGTAAGTTATTTTGATTTATAATTTTATTGAGTTCACTATCATTTAAGATTTGTTCTGATAAATTAAGTTGTTGCACAAATTTTTTTGAACTATCTTCATTTATCTCAAGCCTCTTTGTTTGCAATTCCTGTTTTAAATCGCTTATATTCTTATATTTTAGAAAATCAGACTTAAACATATCTAAATTAACATTTTTTAATTTATCATGTAAAAAAGCTAAATTTTGTCCAATACTAAATATTTCTTCTGTTGTTAATTTATCAAATTCTTTGGAATAACCTTTAACATACTCTTGAATAAAGAAATATTTATTATTAGAAAACTTACTAACAACTTCTTTATCATTATTTAACAAAATTTTAGGTACAGCAACATTTTCTTCATACAAATAACGTTGTAACTCAACGGTTTGTATTAAATACTTAAGGTGTCCATATGAAAATTTTTCTAAGCTTAACTCTTTTAAAACATATAATTTATTATTACTACTTTCAATTAAGTATTTTTCGTTAAGCCATCCACCAGATAAAGTATCTACTTTTAATATTGGTATTCCATAACTCTTTAAAACCTCATCAATAAGATTCATATTAATTTCCTTTTCTAAATTCCTTAATTTTACGTTTTGCTTTTGTAGTTTGTACTTTATCAAGCCATTCCTCTCTTGGCCCGTATGATAATACATCTGTAATAATTCTAACTCTATCTTTTGTTTTTAATTCATGTTCTGGATCGACAACTTTATCATTTACAACTGCTGATACCATAGTATTACCTAAATCAGAATGAATTTTATATGCAAAATCAATTGCAGTTGCACCTTTAGGAAGCTCAACTATATCTCCTTTTGTTGTATATACATATATTTTGTCTGAAAATAATTCTGACTTTACTTGGTGAACAAATTCTTGATTATCACCAAACACTCTATTGATCTCAACTAGAGATTTAAAAAATTGATACTTTTGTTTCAAATCTTCTTGCATAACATCTCTTGCATTGCCTTTTTGAATATCCCAATATGCAGTTAATCCAAAAGATGCAATCTTATCCATGTCGAATGTTCTTATTTGAGTTTGTACTAATCTATCATCTTCTCCAAAAACAGTTGTGTGCAATGATTGATACATATTTGTTTTAGGATTATATATATAATCCTTAAATTTATCATTTATTGGGTGATATTTTGAATGTATAGAACCTAATGTCAAATAACAATTTGCAATTGAATCAACCATTATTTTTAATGATAATAAATCATGAATATCTGAAAGTTTATGTCCTTGTTCTAATCTTTTATATATCCCATAAATATTTTTTGTTCTTACTTTTATGTCATGTGGTATATCTTGATTAGTAAGTATGGAATTTATCGTAGTAAGCATTTCATTTAAGCAATGTTTACTATCATCTTCAACCCTTAGTTTGATTTCTTCTATTCTTTTATATTTATCTGGATATAAATATTTAAGAGATAAATCTTCTAATTCCGATTTAATTCTATATGCTCCTATATAATAAGCAAGTGGTACAAATATATCCATTGTTTCCATAGAATTTTCCTTTTGTTTGAATTCAGACTTAAATTGTAATGTTCTCATATTGTGTAATCTATCTGCTAATTTAATAATAATTATTCTAACATCTTCTGTAATGCCAGTAATTATCTTTCTTGTATTTGCCATATTTTGATCTTGTTTTGTAGAAAAATTTAATTTACTTATTTTTGTAACACCATCCACCAAATTTGCAACTTCTTGATTAAAATCATGAGCTATGTCCTCTTTTTTGATAATTGTATCTTCTAATGTGTCATGTAAAAGCCCTGCACAAATAGTATCAGTATCACCATGCATTTCAGCTAATATATAAGCAACATTTAACGGATGACTAATATATGGTTCACCGCTTTGTCTCATTTGTCCTTCATGTAAACGTTCAGCATACTCATATGCTTTTTTAACTTTTTCTTTCCCTTCTGGATTATATAATTCTACTAAATCCAATAAATCATTCAAACATAATTCTTTCATAAAATCATCCTCCCATATAAAACAAAAAGGCGCCTAAAAAGCACAATGGTTTTTTAGACACCTTTTATCATATTCATTGATTGTTTTGAAGCGCAGTATTCGTATAGATAAGAACATTTGTAATCATGTATCTCATTTTTGATGAATTTAAAACTAACTAAATCATTAAGAAACATATAATTATAATTGTTTTTCATAACTACCCCTCCAAAACTAAATTTTCAATTATATTACACCTTTTAAATATTAAAGTCAATAGTTATTCTAAAAAAAAACACCAAAGTTGTTGGCAAAATTATTAATAGATTATTAATATATTAAAATAAGTAAATTATATTTAAGTGTATATTCTAAAATTTAAAATAAAAATTAATCTTTTAAATAATATAAAATTAAAAAAATACATAAAGTTATTATGTATTTTTATTCGTTTTTAAATAATAGTTCTATACTAACATCAAGAGCTACAGAAATATCATAAATTGTTTGTACCGAAAATGTATTTGCAACCTTTTCTGATTCAATTTGTCTAATATAATCATGCGATAAATCTGCCTTCTCTGCTAATTCAGCTTGTGTCATATTTTTTAGTTTTCTGTATTTTTTTATATTTTTCCTAATTACCTTGTATATGTCTATCTTGTTCACGCTATCACCTAAAATAATTATCTCATTTTATTGTAAATAAATATGTGAGCAGTTCACTCACATATTTATTTGTGATATAATATAGATGAATCACTTTTACGATTCGTCAAAAGTAATGAAGGATCAATATTAAAACCGTTTGCCACTTTTTCTATAGTATCAATCGTTACTTTTCTATTAGTTCTTTCAATTTCACCAATATAGTTGGTACTTAAGCCAGATAATTCAGCTAATTTTTCTTGCGATAGTCTTAATTGTTTTCTATAATATTTAACATTATCTTTGAATATTTGTCTAAGTGTCATAAACATACCTCCACTAATATTATGGTATGATTTTTTTAAAACACTTACAACCAACAACTTTGGTGGAATTTAGTGAGGTGAGTTTAATGAAAAAATCTAATAGATATTTTAAAAATGTAGTAGTAACCAATATGAATAACATTATAAAAGCTAATAATGTCTATTCAAAAAAAGGCTTCACTTTATTTTTATGTGAAGATAAAGATGCACTAGAAGTTTTATACAACAATTCAACTTATAATATTAGTGTAGTAAAAAGAAAAAAAGATTTATATTGGCATTTAACGCCATATAAAGAAACTTTTTTTGAGACACTTGTAAACAATCAATTTAATACATTTGAGATGGTATTATGTGCAATACAAGATAATGAAGATATACACAAAAAAGGAGATTCACAATGCAAATAAATTCAACTAAAAAAAATAATCTATTAAAAATAGTAAAAAATCAAAGAAACTATGATTATAGTTCATACTTAATTGAAAAACTTATAAAAGAGAAAAAATTAAATCATTTAATAGAAAAAATAGATGATATTAAAGTAAAGCTACCAAATTCAAATATTGAAAAAAAAGACTACTTTAGTGGTGAAGAGCAATTTATATCTATACTTGATAAATTTATTCACTATTTTAAAGGAACTTTTATAATGCCTGATGTTATTAGCGATTGCTCAATAAGAAATATTTTAACAATTAATAATCCTGATTTAGATTTTTTATTTTCCAAAGTCTATGTTTATGACAATAATTATATTGAATACTTTAAAAATCAATTTAATAGAGCAATTGTTTATTCTTTTATTTTCAACTTAAACGAACTTAAACATTGCTCTACTATAATAGAGAACTTTATAAAAAAATATAATTTAAATATTGATAATATTAATAATAAAGATATTGAAAAAAATGCAATAATATTGAAAAAATTAGTTTTAAGTAATTATAAGGAAATAAATTTAAATCTTTTATTTTTAAATTACCAATTTTATTTTGATGACAAAAAAAGAAGTTCTTTACAAAAAGAAAACATATCTTTTCAATTCTTTATTACAGTGTACGAAATGTTTATTGAAGAATATTATAAAAAAGAAAAAACAATTGATGAACTTATACAGTAATCAATTGTTTTATTTATACAATATTTAATCACCAAAATATAAATGACTTAATATTTGTATTTTATAGCAATTCTTTTAAAATAGAATAAATAACATTCACTACTATTGAATTACCAGCTTGATGATATAAGTTTGTTTCTGAACATACTTTACTTGCTTTATCAAAATCCTCATCATCAAATCCCATTAATCTCCAAGTTTCTTTTGGAGTTAGTTTTCTTATTCTCATTACTCTTCCTCACTTTCTATAACAATTTTGCTATTATCAGTTGTGTTACAAGCTGTTAAAGTTGGTGAATTACCATAAATAGAAAATAATCTTGATGATATTGCAAATTTAGTATGTTTATCTATACCACATATACCACCATTAAAATATTTGTTCATATCAACTTCATATTCTATGTTTGGTTTAGCTTTATGTTTAAAAATTCTTATATTATCTTTCTTTATATAATCTGAATTTGTTAAATAATATTTTTCATCAACACATTCTTCTAGTAAATCTTTTAATATTACATCACTTTCTATCTTTTTCGGAAAATTAAATTGTTTTTCATTATTTAATATCGCAACTAAAAAATACCTCATTCTTGTTTGAGGTATTTCATAATCTTTAGCACATAATAAATCATCATATAGTGTATATCCCAAATTCATTAAATCTTCTTTAAATAAGTTTAATGTATCTTTAAACTTTTTGCTTTTTATCATAGCAACATTTTCAAATATAACATATTTTGGTTTCTTATTTACTTCTTTAAGTAATCTTATCATTTCCCATCCTAAACTTGATCTTGTAGAACTGGTAAAATCAAATCCTCTCATTTTTCCAGCACAACTAATATCTTGACATGGAAAACCACCTATCCATAGATCACAATATGGTAAGTCTTTTCCTTTAATATTAGTTATACTACCTAGATTTAAACATTCATCCACATTGTGAATAGCACAATAACTTTTAATTGCATTTTTATCTATTTCTGAAAAAAATTCTAATTCATAATCTTTTATATGTCCTTCTCTTTTTAATCTTTCTAATGCTTTTTCTGGTGAACCTATACCACTAAAAAAAGTCCCAACTTTTATAATTTCATTTGTCATATTTATCAATCCCCCTTTTTTTATTTTAATGACAAAAAAAAGATACAGACTCTCTGTATCATATTTACTAATATTTATAAGGAAAATAAAGGCTTAAAACTATAATTATTATTTTTTGATTTAAACAACGCATCTGTTGGTTCATCTGCAAGTATTAATTTAGGCTCTGTAATAATTGCCCTAGCACTTGCAACTCTTTGTTTTTCACCACCACTCATCTGATAAGGATACTTATTTAAAATATGAGTTATACCTAGCTTTTTAGCCGTATCTTTAATAAGACTATCTATTTCTTTATAAGCCCTATCTTGAATAGATAAAGCTAAGGCAATATTTTCATATGCAGTTAAGGTATCTAAAAGATTAAAGTCTTGAAAGATAAAACCTAACTCTTCTCTTCTAAACTTATTTAAATCATTCCCCTTTAATTTGGTGATATCAACACCATTCATATAAATATGACCAGAAGTTACTCTATCAATAGTAGAAATACAATTAAGTAAAGTTGTTTTACCACTACCAGATGAACCCATAATAGCGACAAACTCTCCTTTACTTACTTCAAAAGAAATATTATTAATCGCTTTAGTTAAACCACTTCTTGACCCATAATACTTCTCAATATTATCAATCTTTAATAAATTTGACATAATTTCTCCTCCTTGTATAGAAAATATACTACTATTTATGCCTTTTGTCGTTTGTTTAATCTTACACAACCTTACTTTTTTGTAATATTAAAAGATCTAAATTATATTAGATCTTAACTTCCTTAAGAAAGATGCATCATAGATTTACTTAATTTTTTAACTTGTTCATCAGTAACAAGAGTATCTTCTGTAGAATTGGTTACAATATTACTTGCATGTTTAATCTTTCTATTTTCAGGTAAGAATAAATGCGATTCCGATAAAACCATATCTTTATTATCAAAATATAAATGTTTTATATCAGTACTTTCAATAAAATCATTTTTAAAATTAAGAGTTATTTCTAAAGCAGATGGTAATGTATTAGCTATGTCTGATAAACTTGGAAGTGTAACATTTAGCCTATCTTGTTGCATTCTTAGTCCAAAGTCATGCATATGACCATGTAGCATTAAAGAAGCATCTACTTTTAATACTACTCCCCCCTTTATATAATGATATAATTGAATTTTATCCTTTTTCATATTAATTATAGCATTATTATAATTTCCAATAACAATATCATGTCTATAATTATCACACATCTCTATAATATCAATACTTTCTCTATAAAAAGCACTAAAATCATGATCTCCACCTACTGCAAAAGTTAAAATGCTTTTATCATATGGATATTTTTCAATTAAATATTCAGCTTGTTCATATGAATTTGTAATCTTTTGAACTTCTTTAGAATAAGCACCGTCTATTATATCTCCACCGCAAAAAATAAGATGAATATCATTTTTAATACAATAATTATAAGCTCTATCAACCAAATCTAGTCTTTCCTTTTGATTACCAAAATGCAAATCTGATATTGCTAATATTTTTACAGAATTCACAGATTTAGGAACAATAATTGTTTTAGCTTTCTGTTTTAAATCTGCAATCTTATTAATAAATTTATAGTGTATATCACCACCAATGCTATACTCTTTTGTAAATTTAACACCTTTATTTTTTAATTCTAACAAAAGTTTATATAGCATCTTATTATCAATTTTTAAAATATTACAAATTTCTTCGGTATCTTTACCCTTTTGTAATAAATCCATCAAAACCAATACTATATCATTTGACTTAATTGTACTTTCTAGAGAAGCAATTTCTATAGTCTCCTCTTTAGTATTATTTTTTCTATTTTGTAATAATACACTTCTCAATCTTGGAATAATACTACCATAAAATTTAGCAGATAAATCGTTATTCCAACCCTGTCTTGGTAAAGGATTATGTAAATCTTCTCCATAACGTTCTCTAATAATCAATTTATCGTCCATAGATAAAGTAAAAATAGCATCATCAATTTCTTTTTCAGTATAATCACTTAAATATTCATAAATAGTTTGTAATTTTCTCCCCATAATATCCCCCTTTTAATTTCTAATTTAAACTTTGATATTTCTCTTTTTCACGGCATATTATACCATAACATTATAATATTGTCAAAATTATGTATATTAAAGTATACTGTATTCTAAAATTTATTTAATTATTATAAATTAAAACACACTATAAAAATCTTTCTTATAAATGGTAATAGTAACTTTAGTATATTCATGATTCTTAGAATCAATCTCTATTTTATGTCCAAGTTTCTCACATAACTCCCTACACAAATAAAGTCCCATACCTGTAGATTTAGAACTACTACTTCTTCCATTATTACCTGTAAAAGTCTTATTAAAAACTCTTGGTAAATCACTTTTACTAATACCTTTACCATTATCATAAATAGTAATAGTAACAAAGTTATCAAAGTCTTCACCTCTTATTTCAATAACAGAATTGTTTTCTTTTTTATATTTAATACTATTACTAATAATCTGATTAATAATAAACTCTAACCATTTAGAATCTGTTAAGACTTTCAAATTGCAATTGTCTACTTTAAAGTCTATATTTAAGGCAAGTAAATCATCTTTATTTCTTAAAGCCACATTTTTAATAATAGTATCTAAATCCCATCCTCTAATCAAATAATCATTATTAACATTCTCACATCTTACATAATATAAAATTTTCTCTATATAATCTTCTAATTCTTTTAATACTCTTAAAGTACTTTTATCTTTTCTATTCATTAAAGTAAGACTAGCAAGAGGAAGCTTAACCTCATGTATCCATAACTCTATATATTCTTTAAAATCATCCTGTTTCTTTTTTAGTTTACTTATTAAATCATGTTCATTTTTATTCACTTCATCTAAAACATCATAAAGTATCCTACCTTCTAAAAAGTTAGGTTCAAGTAGCATCTCTATTAAAAGATATTTTTTATCTAAAGAGTTTAATTTATCAAATAATTCATTATAAAATTTTCTTTTTCTAAAATAATCATAAAATAAAATAATAAGAAAGATAACAACGGTAAAAACAGTTATAAAGATAATAATACTGCTAGTTAGTTTTAGAGCGATTAAGAATAGTATTAAGATAATTATATAAACAGCAAAGATTAAAAAAGCAAAAAATTTATCTTTTAAATAGGCACTTAACTTCATTTTAATAAATAACCTTCTCCCTTTCTTGTAACAATAACATCATTATATCCCATATCATATAGTTTTGCTCTTAACCTACTAACATTAACAGTCAAAGCATTATCGTTTATATAAAGATCACTATTCCATAAATAACTCATTAAATCATCACGATTTACAATACCTCCTCTATTATTTAAAAGATAAGTTAAGATTAACATTTCATTTTTAGTTAAATTAAACTCTTCCCCATCTCTAACAATAATTCCCTTATTAGGATATATCTTTAAATCATTATATTCTAAATAATCAAAACCTTTTTTCATTCTTTTAAAGATATTATTAATTCTAAGTAGAAGTATTGTAGGATTATATGGTTTAGTAATATAATCATCCGCTCCATAACTAATAGATAGTACTTCGTCAATTGTTTTATTACTACTAGTTAGCATAATAACAGGAGTATTTACTTTATCATCACGAAGACTTTTAAGTAATATCTCTCCATTTAGATAAGGAATATTTATATCTAAAAGAATTAAATCAGGACTAAGTTTAATAATCTCTTCTTTACTATTTTTAAAATCTGTTAACACTAACACTTCATATCCAGAATTAGATAATAAATTAGATAGCTCGTCTCTTAAAGTCTCATCATCTTCTACAATTAATATTTTCTCCATAAATTTCACCCAATAATAGAATATCAAAAAAAATAACTTTATGCATTAAAATTATTGATTATTAACTAATATTAAGTTATATTATCAATAGAAGAGGTGGGTGTATAACCTCGGCTTATAGCTGGGGAATCCACCTCTTTTAATTTTGTACTATAAATTATAAATTTAGAATTACCTTCTAATATATCAATTATGATCTTTATTCTGACCGACCTTTTTCTCACCATGAGTTGCATAATGTGGTGCATTTGAAATTAAAGATATATAATCATCACTAAAAGTAATATCCTATCCTGTATTATATGCATCTCTATATTCAAATCTATCTAAATGCTGATATGCCATAAAATTTCTTCTAGTTGTTTGATTAATCAAAGCCTTAATTTCTCTCCATTTAGAAGATATGATATTTTTTTCCACTGATACTCTTGTTTAAAGATCTCACTTATATACTCTTCTCTTTCTTTCCTTGCATATTTGTCTATTTTTTTATACTCATGAATGTTCCTCATCATATATATAATTAGAGAGAAACATTTTTTTCATCAAAAGTTAAAAAGATACCTAATTAAAGTATCTTAAACTAGTTTCTCAACTTTTGTTACATTAACAACAATAGCACCAAATAGTGTGACCTAACCATTACCAAAAAAATTCATACAAAAATCATAATATTTACCATCAATATAGTATTTAGCTTTTCCAAATATTCTTAATCCTTTATAATCACTATCAAAAACTATAAGAGCAACATTAGGATTATATTTAATATTTTCCTCTGTATGAATCATTTCATTAACTGATATTAAATTTTATCTTTTTCTATTATCCTAACATCTGATGCTACTGCTAAATTTAGATAATTCTTATTATTCACAGTAGCAATATGTATTGACTTATAAATAAATTCACCTATTTTCACTATCCAATTTCTTTTGATAGCCTCTTTCTCTGCGCTTTTCTTTTTTATTAACATCATTAAATAGTAATAGCATTCCTAATCTAGGAAACCTTGCTCCCTTAAATTCCTCATGAACTTCAATTAAAGGAACAATATCTATAACATATGGATAATCAAAATAGTAAGAGACTAAATCTGCTTCAAATCCTGTAAAAATCTCTTTATATTTCTCTCCCTCTTTTAAAAAAAGATATTTTATTTCTGTTTCTTTAAGCATAGGCCCAAAATCTGTAATTTCAGTTGAAACCCATTTAAATCTTGCTAAATATAGATCATCAGCATTATAACTATCTTTCATAATATATTTTTCTTGTGAATTGTTGGTATTTCTATCATCAATAACCCTTGTTTTCTTCTTACCAAACATAAATTAACTCCTCCTGTTTCTATTAATTTTAATATAACACGTCTATTAACTTTTAGAAAGATTATTTTAACTACAAACTTCTATTCCTAAAATCTCTACATTATAAATATTATCTCCTACTTTATAACTTACTTTATCCCCTACTTTTTTACCATAAATTGCAGAACCTAAAGGGCTATTTAAGGTTATACTATTATCATCAAGATTACTATTAATATCACCAGTTAGAATATATTCTTCGACTATATCATCATCAATAAATAATAACTCTACTTTCATATTAAGACTAACTGTTCCATTAGATTCCTTATCTATAATAACTATATCTTTTAACATGCCTTTCTTTTTATTATATTTTTGAAATAACTCCGCTTCCCTTTTCATAGTCTCTTCATAAGCAAAATTATCATGCCAACCATCTCCATAAGCATCATCACTTACATATAAACTCATAAGTTTAGCATTTTCATCTATTTCTTTTTTTATATCTTCAAGACTCTTTAAATAGTTTAGATAACCTTTTCTATCTAAATATATCTTACTCATAAATAATAAGCTCCTCTCTTGCTCTTGTACAAGCGACATAATAAAGGTATTTATTCTTCTTAAAGGTCTCATCATTATCTATTATAATAACACTATCAAACTCTAGACCTTTCGCAATATAACTAGGAACTACCACTAAGTCTTTAATAAATGATTTAGACTCTTCAGTTAATAAACTAATATTTAAATCATCTTTTAATAAGTCATAAATATCTTCTGCTTCCCTATCTTCTTTAGTGATGATAGCAAGAGACTTATATGTATTAGTTAGAGTATTTATATCAATAAGTAACGACTCTTTAATATCTTTAGGTTTTCTAATAAGAACATCTTTATTATTACTCTTTTTAATAGCATTAACATAATCTAAATTTAATATTTTATTAGTATATTCTATTATCTCTTTAGTAGACCTATAAGTCTTTAATAACTCTAAGTAATTACTATCAGTAAATATCCCTTTTAACTCTTCAAGAGTTTCATATTTATAATAAGGATTAATATTTTGATTAACATCACCTAGTATTGTAAAGTCTGCCTTTTTAAACATCTCTTTAATAATTACATATTGTAAATAATTATAATCTTGTGCTTCATCAATAACTACTTGTTTAATATAATTATTATAAGGAAAACCAAATAATTTACCTTTTAAGTACGATACAAGTAAAGCATCATCATAACCTATTACTTTGGTATTTTTAATCTCTAACTTATATTTAGCATAACTACTCTTAAAGAAGTCTTTATAAATATCTTTTATATTTAAAGATATATTAATATTATCTTTAATTAATTTTCTAATAGGAGCTTTTCTCTTACCAGGAGTTCCATAATACTTTAATGATAAATATTTAGAGGCTTCATCAATTCTTTCTACTAAGGGGAATCTACTATATTTATCTTTAAGTAAATAATTTAACTCATCCCTACTCACTTCATTTATCTTATCAAGTTCTATATCATTAATAACTTTAAAATTCTTTATAAAAGCACTAATATAATTATCCAAATCATTAATAATCTCTTTACTTTGTTTATATTTAATAATATCTACATCGCTTTTATCACCTTTATAATACTTACTAATAAATGATGGAAAACTCTCTATATTTTTATATTCTTTTAAGAAATAACTTAAGTAATCACTAAAGGTTGTCTCAAGTGTATTCGCTTCACCTAACTCTGGTAAGACATTAGAAATATACTCTGAAAATATCTTATTAGGTGAAAAGATTAAAACATTATTAGAACTTAAATTATTAATTCTATATAGAAGGAATGCAATACGATGTAAGGCCACAGATGTTTTTCCACTACCAGCGATAACTTGTACTATTAGATTATGATCATCCAAATTACGAATTATTTTATTCTGTTCAGCTTGTATAGTATTAACAATATTTTTCATTTTTTCATTATCAGTTGTAGCAATTACTTTTTGTAATAGGTCATCATCTATATTTAAAGAATTATCAAAAACATTTATTAGCTCTCTCTTATCTATTATATATTGCCTTTTCCTTAGAAGAGTGCCTTCATTAATATAGTCATCTACTCTATATTTACAAGAACCTACTTCATAATCATAAAATAAACTACAAATAGGACTTCGCCAATCATATAAAATATTGTCATAATTCTCATCTTTTAAATAAGTTAAAGCCATATAAATATCATAAGTATTACCTTCATTATCTTTATAGAGGAAAGATGCAAAATAAGGTTTATCTTTAATATTAATTAAGGACTTATAATATTTTCTTTTACTAAGTACTCTTAAAGCTTCTAACTCATCACTTGCCATTACTTGATTAAACTCGGCACTATCAAAAGATGATTTATCTTGGTAATTGAGCTTTCTAAAATTAATAAGCTCCTCTTCCCTTAAGAACAAATCACTACTAGCCTCATTAATCTCTTTATCTAGTTTCTCTAAAACATCCTGTAACCTCTTCTTTTCTTTTACTATTTCTTCTTTACTAATAGACATATTATCCCTCCTTCTAATTATTAGTAAAGTTCTTTAGAAAACTAAGAAAACCCACATAAATTAATATGCAGTTATATAAAAGTTAAATTTTAAGCATAAACGTCAATAAAAATATAACAAATAAATATTGTTTTGTAAATAAAATTTACTTAGTTTTCTGTAAAACCTTCTTAAATACAGCTATTATTTATTCATGTCTAAAAACATCATATCCTGATAAGCATTTTCCCTCATCATATAAATTAAGTTTGTCTAGTAAAAACTATCAATCCAGTAAATTCCTCTTTTTTGATTAAAGAAGCAATTTTTTTATCATAGGTGGCTTCTAAAATAGTTTCTGCTAAAGCTATCCCTCCTTTAGTATTTATATGAAAATTAGCTTTACTTTTGTTATACATATTGCCTATTTCATTTGTATTAATATAAGTTATATGATAATTATTACATAATGAAGTTAAGCTTTCATTATATGCTAATATTAAATCCCGAAAAATTTTCATATCCCCACTTCCTAAACTAGCCGTGGCATAAGAACCTAAAGCAAAAATATCACTTCTATTATTAATAGACAATAAGTTATAAAAGTTTTTATCTATACCATCCATTACCTTATTCAAAGTATTTGGATTATTAACTTTTTCTAAAGTATAGTCATAATTATATCTTTTACCCCTATCTTTATAATCTTTGGAAACATAAAAGGGCTTATTACCTACGTCACACATTAAATTATTTACACCACTTGAATAGATAACTATTGGGTTCCTTAGAATCTTTTAAAGCAGTTGTTAGATGAATATCAGCATCATCTTTTTTTAAGAACAGCACATACTTTATATAAATATCCAACCTTCCCCAAAGATTTAGATAAATGAATACCAGTCACTACTTTTTTCTAAAGCTACTACCATACATAAACTCTTGATAATTAATACCAGTAGGGTTTAACCCCCTTGTTTTTAATTCACTAGCTAAATATTCTAATAGACCTTTTTATTGAAACATAATATAAACCAAACACGTAAAAAAGCAATCTATACTCATCTTGGACTATATCTTCTATTTCTCTTTGTCAAAACCTTTTGTACTTTACCAAAAACGTAATATGCATCTTTATCTTCATTAGCAATATGTAATAAATGTTCTTTTTCATATCCATCTTTTATCACTGCTAAACTCTCTTTTTCTCTAAAGTCTCTAAAAGCATTATCCATAACTCCTAAAGCCCCTTTAGTATTATAGCCAAAGTCACTATACTCTTTTATCTGCTTTTTTTCTGTAACAAATTTATTTATATATATAGCAGATGCTATCTCTTCACTTAATGACTTAGAATTATTATCTATATTATTTCTATCTATATAAGTTAAATTATATTTAGTACATAAATTATATAAAGATTCATTAAAAGAGATTACTAAGTTCTTAACTTCTTCTAAAGTATTAGGAAGAAGAGCATTTAATACATAAATATCACTTTTATCATTAATAGATAAAATATTATAAAAATTTCTTTCTACCCCTGTCATAACTTTACTTAATGTTTTTTTACTCTTAATCTTACTTAAAGTATAATCAATATTCTTAGGATAATTTACTCCATCAAAATCTATCTCTCTTTTTAAATTACTATAACCACTAGAATAAATTATTATCGGATTAGATGCTTCCTCTAATAAAGATGTTATATAAGTAGTATCATCATCTCTATTAATTAGATTTCTAAAAGTAGATAAATATCCTATTTTCCCTAATGCTTTAGGTAAATGTCTTTTTACCATAAACTTTTTTAAAGTTAAAACATTACTATAGATAGTAGAAAGTTTTATCTCTTCAATACTTAGATTACTCTTTAATAAATAATTAATATGTTCTGTTTTATTCATTAAAGGTGAAAAAGCATCTACTACTGTTGTCTTTAATTCATCACTACTTAGAAGTTCGCTTAAGTAATCTAACAAATCTTTCTTAAAAAAAGAACTAGTGTTAGTTACTACTTCTAAATCATTAAAACCAATAATAGTTAACTCCTCTTTATAATAATCTCTTAATTTAGCATTTTTTTCTTTATCCATAAATAGATTTTCCTCCATTTACCACATATAATTATTAAAATATAAAACCAATGATAATTAACACACTTTTTCTTAACATTATTATAGATAAAAAGTATAAAAAGTCAATAATTATTAAAACTAATAAAAGGTGATGTTATGCAAATAAATTTAGGTTATGTAGGTAACCCTCCTACTCTTTTAGATATATATTCTCACAATTTAACTTTCAAAGAGTTTTCCAAATATGATAATGACAAAGGAATAGAATTATTAACAAAAAGAATAAAGTTAAATTTCGAAAACTTTCTTAAAGTCTTAAAATACAACTATGATAACAAGATTAAATTCTATAGAATGACTCACACTATGTTTCCACTACTTACTCATCCTAATGTTAATATTGATTATAAAGAGATATTTAAGAATGAATTTAATAAAATAAAGAAAACTATAAATAAGTATAATATTAGAATAGATACCCATCCTGACGAATTTTGTCTACTTACAAGTGAAAAGGAAAATGTTACCTTTAATAGTATAGAGATATTAAAGTTTCATTTAGAAATATTTAAATTATTAGGTATAAACGGTAAATGTGTATTACATCTAGGTAGTTCTAAACCAACTAAAGAAGAAGCATTAAATAGATTTAGAAATAATTTTAATAAGCTACCTATAGAGTTAAAGAGTCTAATAATATTAGAAAACGATGATAAGACTTACACGGTAACTGATACTTTATTAATCTCGGAAGAGTTAAATATCCCTATGGTATTAGACTATCATCACTATGTATGTAATCACCTAAAAAACGAAAGACTTGATAAACTATTACCTAGAATTATCAAGACTTGGGAAAATACTAATCTAAACCCTAAAATGCACTTCTCCTGCCCTTTAAACTCTAAACAAAAAAGGAATCATAGTACTTATTTAAACTATAATTCTTTTATTAAGTTTCTTAAACTATTAAAACCTCTTAATACTGATATAGATATAATGTTAGAAGCGAAAGGTAAAGATGAAGCCTTATTTAGATTAGTAAGACAACTTAAGTTTTATAAAGATTTTAAAGTAAAGGGTACTACTATTATTTTATAAAGTAATTACCTTTAGGAAAAGTAATAATAACCTTAGTATATTTTAAATAGACCGATTCTATTTTAATATCAATACCAAGTTTATCACACAGTTTCTTTGTAAGATAAAGTCCTATACCACTAGCATTCTTTTTATTTCTATTACTACCAGTAAAGCCCTTTTCAAATACCTTAAATAAGTCAGATTCTTTTATCCCTACCCCATTATCAAACAATTCTAGTTTTATACTATTTTTAGTACTAACACCTTTAATTCTAACCTGTCTGTCTTTTTTATTTTGATATTTCAAAGAATTACTAAGTATCTGTCCTATTATAAAGTTTAACCATTTAACATCAGTATAAACTACTAAATTATCTAAATTACTAACTTCTACTTTAATATGATAATTTAGTAAATAATTCCTATATTCTAATAAAACAGGATGTACAAGATCAGCAAGAGTTACCTCTTTAATAAAATAATCCTTCTCAACCACATCACTTCTAGCATAGAATAGCATTTTATCAACAAGTCTACTAATTTTTAAAGCCTCTTCTTTAACTTTTTTATCATTATTATTATCTGCATAAAGAGATAAAGCAGCAATTGGTGTTTTAATTTCATGAATAAAACTATCTAAAAAATCAAGATACTCATTTTTAGAATTTTCTACTTCACTCAAACGTTCATTTAAGGCTTTACAAGCTTTATCCAAGGCATAATAATAAGCTCTATTCTCTAGATTTTTAGGTTCATCTATTACTTCTTTAATTAAATATTTTTCATCCAAGGAATCTACTAAATTAACTATTCTTTCATATCTTTTCTTAATTAGAAAATAACCAATTAATAAAGAACTAAAAAGGAAAACAGCAATAAGACTAACAAGCAAAATAATAAGACTAAGGTTAATTCCAATTAATAAAAGATAAATACTAAAAAAGAAAGTAAAGATTAAACTAATTATTATAAAAAATATTTTTTCTTCTATATACTCTAAAAACATCATAGCCTATAACCAACACCTCTTACTGTTTTAATAAATCCTTCAAGTCCTATATCTCTTAATTTATTTCTTAATCTATTAATATTAACTATTAAGATATTTTCATCTAAATAAAATTTATCATTCCATAAATATTCTATTAACATATCTTTACTTAGACTTTTAGGATAATTTAAAAATAGATAATACATAAGTAAGAATTCATTTCTTGTAAGTTCAATCTCTTTATCTTGATACTTAATTTTAGATAAATGCAAATCTAATACTACATCATTTACAATAAGTTCTTTATGATTTTTAGGATTAACTTCATCTAAACACTTTTTAATCTTAAGAAGCAATAACTCTTTATTATAAGGTTTAGTAATAAAGTCATATCCTCCACTACTTAAACTCTTTATCTCATCTTCTAAAGTATTTCTACTAGTAACAAAGATAACTGGTTTTAAAGTAACTTTTTTTATCTTTTTAATTACTTCATAACCATTTGTATTAGGCAAATTAATATCTAATAAAACCAAATCAGGATTTATCTCTTTAATAGATTTTTCTATATCAAAAAACTCATCTATACTACTAACATTATACTTATTATTAGTAAGTAATATAGATAATTCTTCTCTAATAGTTTTATCATCTTCAATAATTAATATTTTCTCCATAAATCTAACCTTTCTATATTTATTTTATATATCTAAACTTCTTAAGTCAATAACAAAGAAAAATAGTAACCATTTTACTATTTTCATAATTAATAATCTAAGCATCGTTTAAAAGAAAAATAAGATATTAAGTAATAAATTAAATATATTATTAAGAAAAGAACTGAACTTAAAAGGATAAAAGATAAATATGTTGTATTAGTAGGCAGAAAAACAGAAAAGACATTATTAAGACTAAATGTAATAAAGAAATTAATAATAAATGGTAACATTACAGGAAATAAGAAGTATATAAGCAATTGCTTTCTAACCGTTTTCAAAATCATTCTTTTATTAAGTCCTAACTTATTTAAAGTATCATAATATTTCTTAAAAGTAACCGCATCATTTATACTTTGAACAGCAATTATAGTACCAGTTACTACAGTAAAGATAAATGCTAAATAGAACAAAGTAAAATCTATAATTGTCATAACAGATTTATTCATGGCCAAATAATATCCTTTTACAAATACGTTAGCAGATGCATAACAATAAGTTGCTCCAGTATCAGAGTCAGTTTCACAAATATCATCATCCAAGATATTAAGAAGTTCATTATTTAATTCTTCTTTAGTTTCTTCTTTAGTATCAACTACTAAAGTATCAGATTCTGATCTTAAATTATCAACGACATTATCAGGTACAACAATAACAAAGCCATTACCATAAGACCAACTAGAAGTATAATAAAGACTTGTTACATCTTTTAATTTTAAAGTTTTATCTCCTACTTCAATAGTCTTAAACTTATCTTTAATATCCATAATACCATCATAAAGACTACTAGATGAATGAATATAATATTCATCTTCATCTAAAGTAATAGGATCTCTTCCTTTAAGTTCTAATAATTTATTATAGTCACTTAATCTTAAATATGTATCAGTCCCTCTCCAACCTTGATAATCATAAGATAAGTTATCATTAACATAATTTACCTTATTAAAATATTCATGATAAGTAAAGACTTCCTCTACTCCATAATCTTTCTTAATATGATTTATATATTTATCAAAATTCTCTTCATCATCTATAATTGTAACATCATAGGGAGCGGACATATCTATTTGCATATCAAATATTTTATTAAACATTAATGAAAATGTCAAAGATACAAGAGTAAGGGTTATCAATAAAGATAGAGTTCCTAAAGACTTTTTCATCGTCTTAACTTTAGCATTAAACTGTCTCATAACAAAGAGATTATCTTTATTATATTTAAGACTATTATGTTTTAAAACAAAGAATAAAAGAAAATTGGCAAAAGATGCAATAAATAAGTAGATACCTACTATTAACATAATAATAGATAATAACACTAATAAAGTATCAGGCTCTATTCCTACACCTTTAAACTCATTATTAAAGATAAGTAATCCTCCAATAACAAGAATTAAAGCGCTTATAAAAGTAATAATAGATTTCTTTTTAGTCACCCTACTCTTTTCATTATGAGAGTCTAAATATAATAAATCATGTATTTTAAGACGTTTAATCCGCCTTTTAGTTAAAAATAATACAACTATATATATAATCAAAAAGTATCCTAAAGAAAGACAAAATGGCACTAAATAATCAGTAGGTAATTTAACTAGATAGGGAGCATTAAAGATATTTAAGATAATACTAGAAATAATGGTACTAAGTAAAATACCTACAAAAAATGATAATATTAAAGAGAGAAAACCTAATATTAAGTTTTCAAAAATAAATATTTTAGAAATATCTTTTTTACTTACACCAAGTAATAGATAGAGTCCAAACTCCTTACTTCGTCTTTTAAATATAAATTTAATCATATAATTAATTAAAAATCCCAAGACAAAGCATACAATTAAACTAACAAAAATCATTGCAATCCGAAAGTTTTTCATCATATCTGCAAGTTCTAAAATATCTTTAGAATTAGAGATAAGATTAAAAGAAAACATAAGTGAAAAGGCAATAGTAATAGTAACAATATATATTAAATAATCTTTAACACTTCTTTTAGCATTAGAAGTAGCAAGTTTAAAAAACATTATTTCAAATCTCCTCCTAATAAAGTTAAAACATCTATAATCTCATCATAGAACTCTTTCCTATTTTTGTTACCTTTAATTATTTCATTAAATATCTTACCATCTTTAATAAAAAGAACTCGATTTGCAAAACTTGCCGAAAAAGTATCATGAGTAACCATCAAAATAGTAGCATTTAACTCTTCGTTCATTTCTTTAAATGTTTCTAGCAAGACTCTAGCATTACGAGAATCAAGTGCACCCGTAGGCTCATCTGCAAGTATCAATTTAGGATTATTAATAAGAGCCCTTGCACTAGCACACCTTTGTTTTTGACCCCCACTTACTTCATAAGGATATTTATCAATAATATCACTAATACCTAATTTTTTACTAATATCTAAAACCAAATTATCTATTTTAGATTTATCCTCTTTATTAATTATTAAGGATAGTGCAATATTTTCTTTAATAGTTAGAGTATCTAACAAATTAAAGTCCTGAAAAACAAACCCCAAATTCTCCTTTCTAAATTTAGATAACTGTTCTTCATCCAAATCAGTAATATCAATCCCATTAATAATAATGCTACCACTAGTAACAGAATCTATTGTTGAAATAGCATTAAGCAAAGTTGTCTTACCACTACCACTTGCACCCATAATCGCAACAAACTCATTATTATTAACAATAAATGATATATTATTTAAAGCTTTAGTAATATTGCCATTATTACCATAATATTTTTTTAAATTATTAACTTTTAAAACTTCCATAAATATCTCCTTTCCATACCAATATATCACAAAAAAACTGTAAATTTTATTACAGTTTTGTTAGATATTAGATAATTTTAATCAATAAAAAGGGCTTTAATATATGTTTTCTATAGTTCAACTAATCCAATCACTCTTTGTTACTTGTGTAGATCCAAAATAACTATAAAGTTCTATATCCCTTTCTTTATGTAATTTTAAATTAGTTAAATAGTAATAAAATAGAAAAGTCATAGCATTTTGACCTAAGGAATAACTTTTTGAATTAGCAAGAACTATTATTTCATTATCCCCTTCCGTTAAAGCATCTATAGTAATATTATTATCATTAGAAATATAATCATACAAATCCCAAATTACAATTGGACCTGCAAAAAATAGAATTACAATGCCAATAGATAAAATAACAGCTTTTCGATAATTTTTCTTTAGTTTTTCTAAATAATTGTTTTAAATCTCTTAAAATACAAAGAAGAATAAGAAATCCAAACATAATAACTATTATTGTAAATACTACATTATCAATCATCCCAAAAACACAACAAAAATAAAAAAATAATAATAGCCATATAAAATAGTAAGTTAAGAATATATATTTTATTCTCCCTAAATCAGTCATAGATATAACTAAACCTAACTTTTGTCTCAATAAGAATAATTAATTTGAGAACAATAGAGTAAAAAGAATTTAATTCTATTGGTTTATTATTTACATATTTTATTATAATATCAAATATAAAAATAATATAAAAGACTCATCACTTAAATCCCTAGAGAAAATATATACTAAAAATAAATATGGTATAAACAAAGGAAAGAATAGCAATAATTTAATAAATCTATTTTGCATAACTATTTATCTTCCTTCTACTTTGTTAACTTAATACTAACATAAAATATTTTAACTTACAAAGTATTTATCTTTGTTATACAAGCATCTTTTCCTGTTAGTCCTTA
>ERZ827512.384-NODE-384-length-60339-cov-5.053314_pt1 | contig 60339 bp, 57 predicted proteins | sample MGYA00519916_ERZ827512 | MGnify/ENA primary metagenome ERZ827512 (study PRJEB31778, sample SAMEA3449335) | human gut metagenome | biome: human gut; feature: human-associated habitat; material: faeces | place: United Kingdom | collected 2010/2012 ... | reverse complement strand
CGCTTAATTCAATGGAAGATCCCTGGACAAAAGCGCCGGCTGCCATGATGACTTGGCTGTCATATCCCGGCATATCCCATGGCTCAGGAGTAACAAAACTGTCAACAGGTGCGGCAGCCTGAATACCTTTGCAGAATGCAATAAGTCCTTTTGCTGAACGCAGTTCAACTGCCTGAATTATATCGTAACGTTCTTCTTTTCCGTCAGGAACAACTTTAAATCCAAGCTTTTCATAAGCATTTGCTGCAAATATAGCACCTTTTAATGCACCGGCAACTACAGTCGGAGCAAGGAAAAGTCCCTGATAAAACTCTTTGTTTACGCCACCGATTGTCGCACCTACTTCCTTTCCGAGTCCCGGTGAAGAAAGTCTGTATGCAGCCTGCTCAACACATTCTTTTGTTCCTGTAATATAACCGCCGCATGGTGCAAGTCCACCACCAGGATTTTTAATTAAAGAACCGACAATCATATCCGCACCAACTTCGGTAGGTTCGATACGCTCAACAAATTCACCATAGCAGTTATCTACCATGCAAATAACATCCGGTTTTATTTCTTTTATGAATGAAATAAGTTCGCCTATTCTTTCAACTGAAAGTGTAGGACGGCTTGCATATCCTTTTGAACGCTGGATAGTAACAAGTTTTGTCTTTTCATTTATTGCCTTTTTAATATTTTCGTAATCAAAGCTTCCGTCAGCAAGCAGGTCTACCTGTCTGTAAGAAACGCCATATTCTGCAAGACTTCCTTTGGAAGGTCTGATGCCTATTATTTCATCCATAGTATCATATGGCTTTCCTACAGGTGATAAAAGTTCATCGCCAGGACGCAGATTTGATGAGAGTGCAATGTTCAGTGCATGTGTGCCACAGATAATCTGTGGCCTTACAAGTGCGGCTTCAGCCTTGAATATATCTGCATAAACCTGCTCAAGCGTATCTCTTCCGTCATCATTATAGCCATATCCGCTTGTACCATTTAAATGCATTTCAGCAACATGGTTTTTCTGCATTGCATTAATAACTTTCATCTGGTTATATTCTGCCGTCTCATCAATTTTCTCAAAGCGTTCCTTTAATCCTGCTATTATATTTTCACTGTAATCATATACTTTTTCGGATATTCCGAGCTGTTCACAGTACATTTTCTTAATATCGCTGTTCATTATATTTCTCCCTGTTTGTTTTTTATTATTTCAATCATTGCTTCAAGCATATCATCTTTTGAATGATTGTAATTTTCATAATTAATCCATGTGACATCTTTTTCACGGCGGAACCATGTCAGTTGTCTTTTTGCAAAATGTCTTGTATCCTGTTTTATCAATTCTTTGGCTGTATCAATATCATACATGCCGTCAAAATAATCAAACATTTCCTTATATCCGATACCCTGCATTGAAATATTTTCTCTTGTAAGCCCCGAATCAATAAGTCTCTTTACTTCCTGTTCAAGCCCTTCTTCAAACATCTCATCAACCCGTCTGTCGATTCGTTCATATAGAAGCTTTCTGTCATCGTTTAATACAAAATAGACAAAATTATATGGTGAAACATTCTGACTTTGCTCTTCATTATGCTCTGAAATTTTTTTGCCTGTCTGGTGGAAATATTCCAAAGCCCTTATAACTCTTTTTACATTATTGGGATGAATGTCTTTCGCTGATTTTTCATCTACTTTTGCAAGCATGCCATGAAGCACTTCATTGCCCTCTTTATCAGCCATATCTTTAAGGTACTTTCTGTATTCGGATTCTTCATTTACATTATCAAAATTAATATCGTATAAGAGTGCCTGAATGTAAAATCCGGTACCACCTGCTATTATCGGAATATGTCCTGCATCATATATTTTTTCCATTGCATCTTTTGCCATTTTCTGGAATAATACAACATTAAAATCTTCATCCGGTTCAAGGCAGTCAATAAGATAATGTTTTACACCTTGCATCTCCTCCGGTCTGATTTTTGCTGTGCCTATATCCATTTTTTTGTAGACCTGCATGGAGTCGGCACTTATAATTTCGCCGTTTACAGCTTTTGCAAGTCTTATTGAAAGTTCTGTTTTTCCGACAGCTGTCGGTCCTGTCAGTATTATCAATGGTTTCATAGAATACGTTTAAACTTCCTTTCAACTTCATATTTTGACATAACTATAAGTGTAGGTCTGCCATGAGGACAGTTGTATGGATTTTCAGCCTGCATAAGTTCTTCTATAAGTTCTTTTGCCTCTTCAAATGAAAGCTTATTATTTCCTTTCACAGCAGCCTTACATGACATCGTTGCCACACGTTCTGTTATTATATCAAGGTCAGTGCTGTTATCATCTGTCAGACCATCTATCATATCTATAAGCATCTGTTTAAGATTGACATTTGGAAGTCCTGCCGGAAGCCCGTTGACTTTATACGCATTTCCACCAAATTCCTCAATCTCAAAGCCCAGCCTTGAAAATGCCTGTTTATTACGTTTGTACGCATCTTCCTGCTGCATGTTAAGTTCAATAATGACAGGTGGCATTATCATCTGCGTATCCATGTCCTTTACTTTTAAGTGATTCATAAAACGCTCGTAAAGAATTTTCTCATGTGCGGCATGCTGGTCCATCATATAAAACTTATCTTCATATTCAATAAGCCAGTACGTCTCAAAAAGCTGGCCTATAATCCTGTAGTCAGCCTTTGCTTTCCCGCTCATAAGAGGAGTATCAAAGATTGAAAGCTGTTCATCTTCCTGCTTTTTTTCCGCTTCATATATCTTTTTATCTTCTTTTATCATTTCATCAGAACGCTTGATTTCAAATGGTTCCGGAAGGCGTGTCGGCGGCATTTTTGTATAATCCGTTATGTTTTTTATGAAGCCTGCGGTTTGATTTTCATTTACATTTTTTTGTTTAACAGAAGATTCTGTTGAATTGTAAAAACTCTCTCTTGGCGGCTCAATACGTGGTGCCTGATAAGGTTTTGAATCTGTATTTTCCTGTACGTAAGATTTTTCGGTCTGTTTTATATTTTCAGGCGATTTAGTAAATTGCTGCTGCTTTACCGGGTCGGGCAGCTTTACGCGTGCTGCAAGCTCTCTGTTTGCAAGACATTCCTTTACAGTTTCAAGTACAAATCTGTATACAAATTCATTTTTTGAAAAACGAAGTTCCATTTTCGTCGGATGTACATTAACATCCATTATCGACGGATTAATTTTAAAATGGATTGCCGTAAAAGGATAGTTATGTGGCATTATATAGCCTTTATATGCTTCCTCTATTGCTTTTGTAATTATTGAACTTTTAATATACCGCCCATTGATATAATAATTTTCATAGCCACGGTTTCCACGGCAGATAACAGGTTTTCCTATAAATCCTGTTATTTCAACATCCTGTGTCTTACCGGATATTTCCATAAGGTTTGATGTAATATCACGACCGTACACACCATAAATTATATCTTTAAGATTCATATTTCCGGATGTGTGGAGTTTATTCTGGTTATTATTTATAAAACGAAACGATATGTCCGGATGTGACAGGCTCAGATGTTCTATAAGTGCATTGACATATCCTGCTTCTGTTGCGGCAGTCTTTAAAAACTTGCGGCGTACAGGAGTATTGTAGAACAGATTTCTCACAATAAATGTAGTTCCGTCAGGAGCACCTACTTCTTCAAGTGATATTTCATTACCACCTTCAATAACATATCTGCTGCCTGTAAAATCATCTGCTGTCTTGGTGATAAGCTCGACCTGTGATACAGCAGCTATACTTGAAAGTGCCTCACCTCTGAATCCGAGAGATGAGACATTCATTAAATCTTCAATTGATTTGATTTTGCTTGTTGAGTGGCGTAAAAATGCCATAGGAATATCATCCTTTGAAATTCCGCTTCCGTTATCTGTTATTCTTATAAAAGATATTCCACCGTCTTTGATTTCTATTGTAACAGCGGTTGCACCGGCATCTATTGCATTTTCAACAAGTTCCTTTACAACTGATGACGGTCTTTCAATAACTTCTCCGGCAGCAATTTTATTGATTGTTTCCTGATCCAATACCTGAATTGACATTTTTCCCTCTCTTTCTGCAATTTACCAGCGGTTATTTATTTTTTCCTGAAGCTTGTATAATGTATTAAGTGCATCAATAGGTGTCATGTGTCCTATATCAAGATTTTTTATATCTGCAACTATGTCATTATCACTTACCGTATCAAAAAGTGACATCTGCTTTACTTCAAGTTCATCTACTTTCCGGTATTCTTTATTCAGCTTATCAAGCTTTTGGGAATATTGTGCAATATCTTTTGCTTTCTGTGAAATATCAGCATCGCTTAATTCCGTAACAAGCTCTTTTGCACGCTCAATTACAACATCAGGCACTCCGGCAAGCTTTGCAACCTGAATTCCGTAACTCTTATCAGCACCGCCTTTTATGATTTTACGTAAAAATACTATATCATCGCCTTTTTCTTTTACAGCTATACAGTAATTATTTACACCATCAAGCGTTCCTTCAAGTTCGGTAAGTTCATGGTAATGTGTGGCAAAAAGTGTTTTTGCACCTAAAAGCTTCGTATTTGCGATATGCTCAACCACAGCCCATGCTATGCTTAAACCGTCAAATGTACTTGTACCTCTTCCTATTTCATCAAGAATAAGAAGACTCTTAGGTGTTGCATTTCTTAGAATATTGGCAACTTCTGTCATCTCAACCATAAATGTTGACTGTCCCGAAGCAAGATCATCAGATGCACCTACTCTTGTAAATATTCTGTCTACAATACATATATTGGCACTGTCAGCCGGAACAAATGAACCGGTCTGTGCAAGAAGGACAATAAGTGCAGTCTGTCTCATATATGTTGATTTACCGGCCATATTGGGACCTGTTATAATTGAAACTCGGTCTGATGCATTATCAAGATAAGTATCATTGGCGATAAACATATCATTATTCATCATTTTTTCAACAACAGGATGTCTGCCGCCTTTTATGTCAATAACACCTTTTTCATTAATTTTTGGCTTGACATAATTATTCTGCATTGCCACAACTGAAAGTGAGGCAAATACATCTATCATTGCAATTGCTTTTGCAGTTGACTGGATTCTTACAACCTGCGTTGCAATGTGTTCCCTCACCTGGCTGAATAAATCGTATTCAAGACTATTAAGCTTGTCTTCGGCACCAAGAATAACATCTTCAAGATGTTTTAACTCGTCTGTTGTATAACGCTCGGAATTAGTAAGTGTCTGTTTTCTAACCCAGCTGTCTGGAACCATTGATTTGAATGAATTTGTTACTTCAAGATAATAACCGAACACTTTGTTATATTTAACTTTCAGATTCTTGATTCCTGTATTGTTACGCTCACGTTCTTCAAGCTGTGCAAGCCATTCTTTTCCTTCTGTCTTTGCTCTTCGCAATTCATCAGCTTCCGCTGAAAATCCATCTTTAATCATTCCGCCTTCACGCATTGATATAGGAGGTTCTTCAACAATAGCTGAAAGAATAAGATTATAGATATCCCTCAAATCATCCATATTTTCATAATATTTTTTAAATAAATTCGATTTGAAATTACCGATAATTTGTTTTATATACGGAAGCATTTCAAGTGAATTACGGAATGCAATCAAATCTCTTGGATTTGCCGACTTGCAGCTTATCTTTGTCATAAGACGCTCCAGATCGTAAATAGGATTCATATATTCACGTAATTCTTCCCTGTCAATCTGGTTATTGCAAAGTTCTTCAACAACATTCTGTCTGTTTATTATTTCATCTTTATTAATAAGAGGCTGCTCAATCATAGACCGGAGTGCTCTTGCACCCATAGCAGTCTTTGTCTTATCAAGAACCCAGATTAATGAGCCTCGTTTCTGTTTTTCACGGAGTGTCTCTACAAGTTCAAGATTTCTACGCGATGAACTGTCAATAAGCATATATTTTCCTGTTGTATAAGGAGTGAGCGTGATAATATGTGACATATCGCTTTTTTGTGTCTCATAAAGATATGTAAGAAGAGCACCTGCAGCAATGATACCTGTCGGATAATCTTTTACACCAAGACCGTCAAGTGCTGATATTTTAAAATGAGATAACAGCTTTTTGATTGAGCTGTCCTCATCGAAATACCAGTTTTCAAGTGTTGACATTGAAATATTCAGTTTTTCATTTACAGCTGTTAAATCAATACCACTCATGGCAAAGTATTCATTTACAATTATTTCGGACGGAACAAATTTATTTATCTCATCAATAAGCTCATTTTCCGATTTTAATTCTGTAACAAAATAATCACCTGTTGAGAAATCACATATCGAAACACCTATAACATCTCCTTGATAATATATACAGAAAAGATAATTGTTTTTAGTTTCATCCAAAGCCTGTGCATTAAGATTGGTTCCCGGAGTTACAACTTTTATTACTTCACGTTTTACAATGCCTTTTGCAAGCTTCGGGTCTTCCATCTGTTCACATATTGCAACTTTATGTCCGTTAGATACAAGGCGGTTGATATATGTCTCGGCAGCATGGAAAGGAACGCCACACATAGGTGCACGTTCCTCCTGTCCGCAGTCTTTTCCTGTAAGTGTAAGTTCAAGTTCTTTGGATACAGTTATTGCATCATCAAAGAACATTTCATAGAAATCGCCAAGTCTGTAAAATAATATACAGTCATTATATTGTTTTTTTGTCGCAAGATAATGCTGCATCATTGGTGAATATTCAGCCATTACAACATTTCTCCCATATAATAAAATCCCTTACATTCTGTAAGTTTTACATCAACTATATTGCCGATAAGTGATTCATCGCCCGGAAAATGTACAAGCATATTATTAGTGAGACGTCCTGTAACAAGGCTTGAATCATGGTCGTTGATACACTCAACAAGAGCTTTTGCACTCTGTCCCTCATATCTTGCACTGATTGTATGTGAAACTTCATTAATTGTTGCAAGAAGCCTGTTAAATCTGTCTTTTACAACATCTTCAGGTACCTGGTTTTCCATTTTGGCAGCAGGAGTTCCTGTTCTCTTTGAATATATAAAAGTATATGCACTGTCATATTTAACTTTTCTTACTACATCAAGTGTATCTTCAAAATCTTCTTCCGTCTCACCGGGAAATCCGACAATAATATCTGTTGTTATTGACACATCAGGAAGTCTGTCTCTTATCTTATCTACAAGTTCGAGGTAATGTTCCTTTGTATATTTTCTGTTCATAAGCTTCAGAATGCGGCTGCTTCCTGACTGGAGAGGAAGATGGATATGATTGCAGACTTTCTTTGATGTTCTCATAACTTCAATGAGGTCATCCGAAAAATCTTTTGGATGAGGTGTCATAAATCTGATTCGCTCAAGCCCGTCAATTTTTTCTATTTCTCTTAAAAGTTGTGCAAATGAAAATGGTTCTTCAAATGTATTTCCATATGAATTAACATTCTGTCCAAGAAGCATGACTTCTTTTACACCATCGTCAACGAGACGTTCGATTTCACGTACAATCTCTTTAGGTTCACGGCTTTTTTCGCGTCCACGCACATAAGGAACTATACAATAGCTGCAAAAATTATTGCAGCCATACATAATATTAACACCTGATTTGAATGGGAATTTTCTTTGTGTAGGAAGTTCTTCCACAACATCTTTTGTGCTGTCCCATATGTCAATTATCTGACCTGCCTGCTGCCAGTGTGTATAGAGAAGTTCTGCTATTTTAAATATATTAAATGTACCAAATATAACGTCAACGAATTTATATGATTTTCTGATTTTTTCTACAACATCCGGCTCCTGCATCATGCATCCGCAGAGTGCAATAACCATGTGTGGATTCTTTTCTTTTATTTTACTTAACTGGCCGAGTCTTCCATATACACGTAAATTTGCATTTTCACGTACTGTACATGTATTGTATACAACAATATCGGCCTCTTCTGAATCTGTTGGAGTATATCCGATTTCTTCAAGGATTCCCAGAAGTTTTTCGGAATCTCTTGCATTCATCTGGCAGCCAAATGTCTGTGTGCAGCAAAGAAGCGGTCTGTTAAGTTCTTTCTTTAACTGTGCAACATGTTCTTTACATTTTTCTATAAAATACAGCTGTCTTTCAAGTGCATTTTCGGGTATTGCATTATTTATGCTTATATTACTCATTTATTGTTTTCCTCTTTCTTATCCTTTTCCGGTATTAGATTGTACATTAACATACAAAATTGTGTCAAGAAACATGTTATCAAGAAACATGTTAATTTCTGATGAATTTTGATTCAAATTCATCTGCCGGCATCGGTTTTCCATAATAATATCCCTGTATGCAGTCGGCACCCAGTGCTTTAACGCACTCAAGCTCTTCGGCGGTCTCGACACCCTCCACGCACACTTTTATTCCAAGCTTGTGTGCCATATCGATAACATATTCTACCAGCGAATAATTTTCTGTATTACTGTCTATATTCTGGACAAACATTCTGTCAATTTTTATTATGCCAAATGTCATATCACGTATATATCGAAGATTAGAATATCCTGTGCCGAAATCATCAATCGCAAGTTTGAAGCCGAGAAGTTCAAATGAACGCAGAACATTACGCACCATAGGATTGTTTTCAAGCTCACCGCTTTCAGTAACTTCAAAAACAATATTTTTGTGGCTTATATCTTCCTGAGTGATACATTCCATTGCATCACCTACAATATCACTTTTTATAACCTGTACAAATGAAAGATTGATATTGACTGTGAAATCCGGAATTATTCCGCACCATTTTTTACACTGCTGCACAGCCTGGTTTATAATCCATTTTCCAAGCGGAATAATAAGTGAACTTTCCTCAAGAAGCGGAATAAAATCAACCGGTGACATAAAACCGTATTTTTCGCTGTTCCATCTTATAAGTGCCTCGGCACCTTTTATAGCATTGCATGAAGTATTGAATATTGGCTGATAATATACTTCAAAGCCATTAAAGCCATTTATAATACTGCTTCTTAAATGTTCCTGAATATCCATTTTATGAATATAGGTCTCATACTGTTCTTTTGAATATGCAACAAATGTATTCCTGCCTTTGAGTTTTGCTTCATGTAATGCAAAACGTGCATTCTGGATTACACTGTCAAATGAATCACGTCCCGATTCAAATATATCTGCACCGCCGGAGATTGTATAAAAAATGTTGTAATTACGCTCTTTTATCATATTGTCAACACGTACTCTTATGTATTTATAAAGCAGCTTTGCTTTATCGACGATTTCTTCATCAGTACCCTGTCTTGTCATAAGAATTGCAAATTCGTCCCCTGAAAGACGGTACACGGACTTCGTATCTCCTACACACTGAATTATACATCCTGCTATATCAGCAAGAACTTCATCACCTGTTTTAACTCCATATTTTTCATTGACTGCCTTAAAGTTATCTACACCGATAAGGAGCATGTAACCGCGTTTTATTTCAGAATTATTGTCCATCATAAAATAATTTTTTTCAAGCATGCTTTCACTGTAAAGATTAGTTGTATTATCATACTTTCTTATGCTGCCAATTTCTTCAATTGCACCTACAAGATAAAGTACATCATTATCTTTATCATATACAGCCTCACCACGGCAGTTAATCCATACAGGCTTTTTTTCTTTGTTGTACCATCTGTATTCAAGGTCATGTCTTCCTGATTTGTTTTGTTTAATACGATTAATGTCATTAGCCAGCATTTCTATATCATCCGGATATATTACTTCATTAAGTTTATCAGCTGCATTATCAAATGACACACTGTCAAGAGCAAATATGTCCAAAGCTTTATGGCTTATCGTATAATAATCATTTGTTAAATCATATACATAAATACATCCTGACGTACATTCATCTAAAATATTAATCAAATTTTCGTAATTTAAAACACGCGATACGTTCTCATTGTTCCAATTCATCTTATGCCCCATTTCACATCTTATACTGACATTTGTGCAATTATTATTTTCTGACCTGGCCGTTACCTAGTATTACATACTTGCCTGTCGTAAGAGCTGACAGCCCCATAGGTCCCCTTGCATGGATTTTCTGTGTGCTTATACCTATTTCTGCACCAAAGCCAAATTCAAATCCATCTGTAAATCTTGTAGATGCATTTACATAAACTGCGGCTGCATCAATCTCATCAAGAAATTTTCTAGATGCAATATAATCATTTGTTATAATTGATTCTGAATGCCCTGTATTATATTTATTAATATGTTCTATAGCTTCGTCAATCGTATCAACTGTTTTCAGGGATATAATATAATCAAGATATTCTGTTCCCCAGTCTTGCTGTGTTGCAGGAACAATGCGTGAATCAGCTTCACATGCTGTTTCATCTCCTCGTACTTCTACATTTTTTTCTTTGAGACGGTCAACGACAAGTGGAATAAATTCTTTTGCTATTTTTTTATTCACAACAAGAGATTCACACGCATTACACACACCAATCCGCTGTGTCTTTGCATTATAAATTATATCGCATGCCATTTTAAAATCTGCATCTTCATGGACATAAATATGGCAGTTTCCTGTTCCTGTTTCAATTACCGGAACTGTACTGTTATTTACTACATTTTTTATAAGACCGGCACCGCCTCTTGGAATGATTACATCTACATATTCATTCATCTTCATAAGTTCATTTACATATTTTCTGTCTGTATCAGAAATTAATATAACAGCATCTTCGCATACGCCGGCTCTGTTAAGCGTATCTCTTATTATCTCAACAAGTTTTATATTGGAGTTAATGGAATCACTTCCTCCACGGAGTATAACTGCATTTCCTGACTTAAATGTCAGTCCGAAAGCATCAACTGTGACATTTGGCCGCGACTCATATATTATTGCGATTACACCAAGCGGAACTTTTTTATATCCTATCATAAGACCATTAGGACGCTGTTTCATTGAAGTAATTTCACCGACTGGATCTTCAAGTGCAACAAGCTGTCTTAATCCTTCAGCCATTCCTTCGATTCTGGCATCTGTGAGTGTAAGCCTGTCAATAAGTGCAGGTTTCATGCCATTTTTAACAGCTTCATCAACATCTGCCTTATTAGCTTTTTTGATTTCATCAGCTTTTTTAATAAGTTCATCTGCAACCATTTCAAGAACTTCGTTCTTTTTTGTGATTTTAAACTTTGCCATCTGTCTTGACGCTGCTTTTGCTCTTTTTCCCAATACATCTAATGATTCCATTTTTTCCTCCAAAAACACTTAAACTAAAAAACTCTGTCCTGTGTCACAATGATATCAGGGCATATATCAAATTCATCGGTCTCAAACTCTTTTGTTATCTGCATTTCAAATGCGGCAGCTACTGTAAATATATTATTATGGTCTTTAAGAAATCTGTCATAAAAACCGCCACCGTACCCGGCTCTGTGATGTGATAAATCAAAAGCCATCCCGGGCATTACCATAAAAGCTTCATCGCTGTCTTCCCATACTGTACCGTCATCATCCGGTTCTGGTATTCCATATGCACCAGGAGTTAAATCGTGAAAAGAATTTATTTTTATAAATTTCATGTCTTTTCCATAAACTTTTGGTACATATACATTTTTATCCAAAGAAATACAATCATTTATAAAATCATGTGTATCGACTTCATTATTATAACTTACATAAACAAGAATATCATGATTTTTTTTAAATTCTGGCATTTCCTTTATTTTTTTAAATATAGCTGTACTATTATTCTTTATATAGGCTTCGTCAAGCATAGCTCTTTTTGCTTTTATTTCTTTGCGTATTTCATGTTTAGTCATATTATCACTCAAAAATCTTCCAACTTTACCCGACAAATATAAGCAGATCATCAAAATGCTTTATGCACCCTTTAAATTTGTCTCTTGTTTTATATATCGCATGATGCATATCCGGAAATCTGAATACCTCCACAAAATCATTTTCTTTCCTGAATATAGACATCTTTTTGACATGTTCACTTGTAACTATTATATCATCCTGAACATATTCGACGCAGACATCTGCCGGTAATTTATATTCTGTTTTCTGTGTGTTCAGGTTGATTATACGTGTTCCTTTATCACTCTCAAGGAAATTATAAGGAACCCCCGATATCACGCATATATTCTTAAAGTCTGCTGCCTCCGATATACGGCTGTTAAGCCGTACACGTTTGACTTTGTTATCATAATCATATATTACAACTTCTTCACTGTCTGCAGATACATCTCTCTTTGTATACAAGAGAGTATTGTTATATTTACGCATATGTGCAAGCTGCATTGTATCACTTGCATTATCAAGAATATCTGTATAAGTAATCTTTTCAAGTCCAATTACCATATCAGATACAAACTGGTTGACATTTATTACTCCTATGGTTTTATTGCCTATTTTTATTCCGCACAGATTTCCGCTTAATGGAACAATCTTGTCAATTCCAAAACGACCCAGTTCTTCGTTTTGGAATTCAAGTTCTTTATTATTTTTTACATCTTTAAGCAAAAAACTATAACTGTCTTTGTTACCATACTCACCATTTTTTGTCTCAAAAACACAAAAATCCTGTGCCAGTACAAGGACTTTGAGATAATCCGGTTCTCTGAGTCTGTCTGTAGGAACAATCTGTGTATGTATGATAAATGTCTCCTGCAGTGAAATCTGATACCAGTAAAATGTAATCTGTGTTTCGTGTTCATTTATCATTTTTGCTGATGTAAATACAAAATAATCTCTTTCCTCCGAGCCGTAATAAATCTTCGTAACATTGAACTTTGGCACTTCCGGAAGAATTTCAAAACGCTCATTATTTGCCGGATTAAATAAGAAAATATGTTTGCCGTTGAATTGCTCAAGTCTTCTGTTATCGTCAATTATCTGAAGGAGAATTTCCCTGTTCACAGGAATATACATGCCCTCTTCAAAATTCTTGACCAGTTTAATGTCCATAAAACCTCCGTTAAACCCCAAAACTATGTGTACGTATTCAACCTCTTAAATTAATTCAAGTATATTAAAATCATTATATTCGTGTTGCAGGAATAATGTTCCGGTATTTTCACCATTAATTATTCTGCTTATATTTGTAACATCATTTCCATTCGTAATAACCATGTCTGTGCCGGAATATGTTGCAATCTGTGCTGCAACAAGTTTGGCTGACATACCGCCTGTTCCTACTGAACTTCCTGATGAATTTTTGCCCATATTCATAAGCTGCTCATCTATTTTATCTACCACATTAATGAACTTGGCATCCGGATTCTTATTCGGGTCGTCTGTATAAAGACCATCTATATCAGATAAAAGAATAAGTAAATCTGCCTCTGTTATCGAAGCAACTAAAGCCGAGAGCTTATCATTATCTCCGAAACTCTGAACCTGTTCAATCTCATATGTTGATACAGTATCATTTTCATTTACAACAGGGATTGCACCTATATGTAAAAGTTCTTTAAATGTATTTTCTGCATTAGTACGTGTAACCGGATTAAGCATTGTATATTTAGTAAGAAGTACCTGTGCTGCAATTGTTCCGTATTCTGCAAAAAGTTTCTGGTATACCATCATAAGTTTGGCCTGTCCGATAGCTGCACACGCCTGCTTTACAGGAAGCTCGTCAGGTCTTTCGTGAAGCCCTATGGCTGTTTTTCCAACTGCAATTGCACCTGATGAAACAAGTATTACTTCTTTTCCGGAATTTTTTATATCTACTAATGCTCTTACAAGACGCTCAATTTTTAACAAATCAAGTTTTCCTGTCTCGCTGTGCATAAGAGATGATGAACCAATCTTTACAACTATTCTTTTTTTATCTTTAAGAAAATCTCTTCCGTTACACATATAAGCTGTCCTTTTTCCAATTTAAAATATTTCTGTACTATTTTACACTATTTTGCTCAAATTGTCACCTTTTTTATATATTCCGATGCAATCCTTTCCGCAACTTTCATTCCATCAACTGCAGCAGATGTAATGCCTCCTGCGTATCCTGCACCTTCGCCACATGGAAACAGGCCCTTAATATCTGATTCACAGTTTTCGTTTCTTATAATTCTTACCGGACTTGATGTTCTGCTCTCAACACCTGAAAACACAGCATCTTCCATATCAAAACCTTTGATGTGTTTTGCAAAGCCTTTAACGCCTTCACTTATTGAATCACTTATTGTTGTGCCTAAGACATTTCTTAAATTGGCAAAGCTGTAACTGCCTTTAATGTTCGGTGTTACAATGCCAAATCCGGTTGAAATTCTGTCCTGTCTGAAGTCTTCAAGCAGCTGGACAGGAACATTACCATCACCGTATCTGTATGCAAGCTTTTCAAGCTCACGCTGATAATACATTCCTGCCAATTTACCATTATTTCCATAATCATCAGGTGTTACCGTGACAATTATTGCACTGTTTGCATTGCCTGAATTTCGTCCTGAATAGCTCATTCCATTGACGGCAAGCATATTTTTTTCAGAAGAGGCATTGACAACATAACCTCCGGGGCACATGCAGAATGAATAAACGCCTCTGCCCGCTTCTGTCTGGTATGTAACTTTATAATCTGCCGCAGGCATCTTGTATGCAGAATCACCATAAGCATTATAATTAATAAATGACTGTGGGTGTTCAAGTCTTAAACCGACAGCAAATGACTTTGCTGTCATATTTATATTTCTTTTTTCAAGCATCTCGAATGTATCTCTTGCACTGTGTCCTATTGCAAGACACAGATTGTCACATGCAAGTTCATATTCTTCACCATTTTTTACATTTTTGATTTTAATACCGGAGATTGCTTTGTATGAATTCTCTTCAATTGTTAAAATATCGGTGATTTTGCAGTTGAACCTTATTTCACCGCCAAGTTCAATAATATGTTTTCTTATTGAAGATACAACATTTCCAAGTACATCAGTTCCAATGTGCGGTTTATTTATGTATAATATTGATGGGTCAGCCCCGAATTCAACGAAAGTTTCAAGCATGCATCTGATTCTGCCGCTTGTATCTTTTATCATTGTATTTAGTTTTCCATCAGAAAATGTACCTGCACCGCCTTCGCCAAACTGCACATTTGATTCTGTGTCAAGTTCACCTGTATTCCAGAAATTTTCTACAGTTTTTCTTCTTTCATCCACAGGCTCTCCACGTTCGATTACAATTGGTTTAAGTCCTGCTTCGGCAAGTTTCAGTGCGGCAAATATTCCTGCAGGTCCGAATCCTGCAATTACAGGTCTTTTGTGTGAATCAAGGCTGTAATTAACGTCTTTAGCTGGAAAATCAAACTCATTAATACATGCCATTGAAGCATTTTTTATCTGCATTTTATGCTTTTGTTTTTTAGTGATTTTTCCTTCAATAATGTCATTTAAAGCAGTATTTTTTCCGGATATTATAACATTGTATACATCAACACTGTATACATAATAAATATCAGGTTTATGTCTTGCATCAAGCGACTTTTTAAATATTTTCCATTCAATCTGTGCATCTGCAGGAAGCTTTAATGTATGTATAATCATATTTTTAAGCTTTTTTTCGGATTCATCCGGCTTTAATTTCAGCTGGCTTACACGTATCACGTTTTTCATAATTATCTCCGTTCTATATTTTTACTCTGGCTGCTCATAAGCCCGGCAAGATGTCCGCTGCTGAATGCCCATTGCAGATTGTATCCGCCGCATTTTCCGTCAACATCAACAATTTCACCGGCAAAATAAAGTCCTTTTGTGTTAAGAGACTCCATTGTATCAGGATTTATCTGTGAAAGTTCAATACCGCCTTGACATACCTGGGCATTTTCAAATCCTTTATATCCCGTTATATTAAAAATGTAGTTTTTTAACTGCTTTACAATCAGAAAACACATTTCTTTTCCAGCTTCACCAACAGGCATATTAATATCTGCATTTATGCTTTTTGCTGCCGCAGACACAAGCTTTTTATTTACAATTCCAGCAAAAAACTGCTCAATTGTCTTTTGCGGTTCGCGTTTTATCCGCATTTCTATGTCACTAGCAATTTCATCATATTCAATATCGCTAATCATATCTATGGCAGCAGTTACTTTTTTCTTTTCAAAAACGCCCCTGACTGCAAAACGGCTCACCTGAAACACAGGAATTCCGGAAATACCGTAATCAGTATACTGTATCTCTCCTGTATCACGCGAAATTTCTTCGCCGTCAATATATATTTTTACAGTTCCGGTGCTTCTTACACCAGCCATTATTTTGCAGAATTTATTGTCACTTTTCAACTGCACAAGTGCCGGAAGAGGTCTTTTAACACTGCATCCCATATCTAATGCAATTTTATATCCGCTTCCGTCAGAACCCGAAACAGGTAATGCATTTGAGCCGGCAGCCAGAATGACTGATTTTGTATTTACACGCCTGTTTTCATTATTATCATAACAATCAATTAAAAAATTCTCTTTTTTATATATGCTCTCTATATTACATTCAAGAAAAATTTCTATTCCCAGTCTTTTTATTTCCATGCATAAAGCATCACAGACTGAAGCTGCAGTTTCAGAATGTGGGTATACATAACCGTTTTTTTCTTTTGGATAAATGCCAAGCTGCCTGAAAAATCCGATGACCTCTTTTTCATTAAACTTATTAATGACATTCATAACAAAATCCTTATCTTCATTCTGGAAACATGTTGCATCCATCTTGTGATTTGTAAAATTGCATTTGCCATTACCTGTAGATAAAATCTTGCTTCCAAGTCTTTTTGTATGTTCTATTATGGCTGTTTTTGCTCCATTTTGTGCTGCTGTGACAGCCGCCATCATTCCGGATGCACCGCCACCGATAACAACACAGTCATATCTGTAAGATCTCACATTTTCCTCCATAAGTATTTTTATAAACATTCCAACAGGTATTTTATGAACTGTAAGCCTGTAAAAAATTATAAAGATTTTCTTCACCATCAATATAAAGTCCCAGTTTTAACTGTTCACGTATTTCTGCCGGAATTGAATTCATATTAATATCGGCATAATCATAGAATGTTCTGTCCGATTCTTTATATATGACAACTTTTCCGTCTTCATAGACAAGATAAAAACTTTCATTGATATCTTCATCTGCCGGATACGTACTGTCAGTTGCCTGTGTATAATTTTCCGGATTAATGTTATTTTTATTATGTTTCGTTTTATAATAACCTGTTATAAATATAACAAAACAGATTATTATTATCAAACCGACAACAATTCCCACAATATAACCATATATTTTTTTCATACATGTTTATCAGCCTGTATATAAGCTGCCTCCATGTGGTTATTATTGCCTTTTTCAATTCAATTATTCAGTTTTGATATCACATGCACCAAAACTGTGCGGTAAAAGCTCATCAAGCTTGAATTTTTTAATTAATCCATGATTTTCAAGGATTATAATTCCGTCACTGTTCATAAATTCCGACATAACCTGTCTGCATATTCCGCACGGCCATGTAAATTCCCTACTGTCTGATGCAATTGCAATCTTTTTTATTCTGGTTTTTTGGTCACTTACACATTTGAAAATTGCCGTTCTCTCAGCACAGTTTGTTGCACCATATGATGAATTTTCTATATTACAGCCTGTGTATACATAATTATCTTCTGATAAAACAGCTGAACCTACATGAAAATGTGAGTATGGCACATATGCTTTTTTTGCTGCTTCTTTAGCCATTGATATAAGTTGTTCATCACTTATTTCATCCATCATCTTACTCCTTTATTGTGACTTCACTTGTGTTTTCAACGAGTGCAACATATGTTTTACCTGGATTCATTACAATTTCTGTTCCGTCACCATAATAATACTTCGTTGCACCTTCGCTCTCACTTTCTTTTATCCATGTGACTTCACTGGCATATCCATTAGATACAAACAATCCTTTTCCTGAACCATATATTTTATAATTTGGTGTTCCGTTTTCATAATAAGCAGGCGTGACATATTTTATAAGAATATTATCAAAACTCAGCTGCTCACCGCTCTCGCGGTCTATCTGTGCTGCACCGAACTGATATCTTAAATATTTTCCTGTCTTTTCATCATATTCAAACCAGGGGTCATTATATGGATAATTCATGTCAAGTTTTTTACAAGAAGCACCATTTTCAGGCACTATTTTTTTGTTATCATCTGTATTGAATGTAAACGGTGGAACAAATCCGTCGGGATATGTAAGCTTATATCCTTTATACTCAGCACTTTCTGTTATTCCATCCCAGCTTGTGTATGCATTATGCGGTGCAACTCTGTCGCTGCTTCTGTAAAAATTACAGTAATTCATTCCATCAAGCGAATGAAATGATGCTCTCTGAAGATAGCCGGCTGCATATTCGGAATACCCGAAATGGACATAAACAGCTTCAAATTCTTTGGCAAACAGAAGAAAATATGTACGGCAACTTCGTACAGGTCCTATTTTTTCAAGGTCTGTTTTATTTTCAAAAAGACAACACATACGTGTAATGCCGCCCTCGACCGGTGATTCAAAAACAACATCTGCCTGTCCGATATCAGACTGAGGCATGGCATCATATATATTACTGTACATTACCGCATAAGGAACATTCTGATAATCTTCTTTTGATACCCATTGACCGCTCAAAAGGCTTCTTACCATTCCTTCATGTGTATCTTTTATCTCTGTCATGTCAGTAGGCGTATCTTTTTGTGTAAGTATTACAGAATTATCTATATTTACTTTTTTTCTTGTAAGCTTTCCCATAACAAGAATTACTGTCAATATTGAAACAGCTGCCACAAGTGAAAATATAACAAGCTGGATTCCGGTTCTTCTTTTACGCTTTTTTTTCACTATTTACATCCTCCACAGATATTATTCATCTTGTAATTCCAAGATTATCAAGTATTTCTCTTTGTTTAGATTCCATTACAGCAGCCTCATCAGGTTCCATATGGTCATAGCCAAAAAGATGCATCATGCTGTGTGCAACAAGAAACGCAAGTTCACGTTCCTGTGAATGTCCGTATTTTTCTGCCTGTTCAACAACCTTTTCTACCGATACAACTATATCACCAAGCATCAGTTCACCCGAATCAGGATTAAAATAATCTTCAACGTCATTTTCAAGTTCATCACTTATGCCGTCAAAATCTCCGGGTAATGCAAAATTAAGCATCGGAAATGATAATACATCAGTAGGATTGTTAATATTCCTATACTCAGCATTTATTTTTTTTATTTCATCATTGTCTGTAAGTGTAACATTAACTTCAGCTTCATATGGGCATTTTGCATAATCAACAGCTTCGTTTATAACACGGTTTATAATATTCTCGTAATCAAGCTTTAATTCTTTGTCCGTTTCGTATTCTATATTAATTGTCATTTTGTTTTCCTCTTCTTTTTGTTGTTTTTTCTTTTTTATTTTCGCTCTCTTTGTCTTTTACCAGACTTTTTGTTCGTCTGTTCTGACGGCTCTCATAATCTTCATATGCCTTTACAATCTTTTGGACAAGAGGATGCCTTACTACGTCCTGATTCGTAAGTTTGACAAAACCTATATCATCAACTTTTGATAATACTTTAATTGCAACATCAAGTCCTGATACAGTTCCGGCAGGAAGGTCTTTTTGTGACGAATCACCTGTAACTATTACTTTTGAACCAAATCCTATTCTTGTAAGAAACATCTTCATCTGTGCCGGAGTAGTATTTTGTGCTTCATCAAGAATGATAAAAGCATTATCAAGTGTCCGTCCTCGCATATATGCAAGTGGTGCTACTTCAATCAGCCCTTTTTCCATATTTGCAGCAAAACTTTCAGCTCCCATAATCTGATAGAGTGCATCATATAAAGGCCTTAGATATGGGTCAACTTTACTCTGGAGATCACCGGGCAGGAATCCCAGTTTTTCTCCGGCTTCTATTGCAGGACGTGTAAGAATTATTCTTCCGACTTCATTATTTTTAAATGCCTGTATAGCCATTGCCATTGCAAGATATGTCTTTCCTGTTCCAGCAGGACCAAGTCCGAATACAATCATTTTCTGTCTTATCTGTTCTACATAATACTTCTGTCCAAGTGTTTTGGGCTTAATCGGCTTTCCTGTTATTGTTCTGCATACAAGTTCATCATCTATTTCTAATACAGCATCTTCTTTCTCATCCATGCATAATGCAAGTGCATAGTCAACATTTTGTTCTGTTATTGTATTTCCCCGTTTGGCAAGTTCCAAAAGATTTGCCAGTACCTTTCGTGCATGACCGGCACCGGATTCACTTCCAAGAATTTTTACCTGCGAATCTCTTGCTATTATTGTAACTTTTAATGTCTTTTCAATCTTTTTTACATATTCATCAAACTGTCCAAAAACCGAAACGCTGTAATCAGCCGGTATTTCTATATTTGTTTCAATAACACTCATCAATTGCTCTCTTTCTTTTCTCCATCCGATATTTTACTGTCAGGCATTGCAAGTTCATCTGCCGCAACATTTTCTTTTACTGTCTGCGGTGAAATAAGAATAAGTGCACCTTCACATGTATAAATATCATTATTTTTAAATATTTTAACACGTTCATCAGCTATTTGCACGCCCTTTTGATTCAACTGTGACAATAATCTTGCAAGTCTGCCATTTAATACAGCAGAAGCTTCCTCATCACTATATGTATATTCTTCCGGTTTATATTCATAATATGTTATTTTTCCAACTGACACTGGAAGATATAAGTCGTCATTAATCTTTAATGTCTTATAATCCTCTTTTTTATCGCACAACTTTAATCCAACAGCTCCGGGTCCTATACTGATAATATATTTACCGGCCCTTATTACTGCATTCACCCTTGTTTTTCCTGTAAATACTTTATTTTCATATTTTTCAGACAGCTCATCACTGTAAATCATTTCTGTTTTTATTAATACATCTGCATCTGCCGTGACGCCTCTTTTTGCTATAACTTCACCAGAATCGTCACATATATTTACAACACCGGAAACAAGCACCTGTCCTTTTTCAACGTTGTCACCTTTTTTTACAAGCGGGGTGCCGCTTCTTGTTATTATTGACTCTATTGTTCCATCATCAGACGCAATTATATTTTCGGGAATCTCTGTGCTTTTTATTTCGCCCTCAAAGCTGTCATTTTCTTTTATTGAAATATAAAGATGATTACCTTTTACTGCCGCTGCGACCCATGTAATCTCATCAAAATCCTCTCTCAATTTCTTTTCTATATCATTACAGTCAATACAGGCAGTTCTGCATCCGTTTTTTACACCGATACTTTCAAGATATCGTGTGAGAACAGGCGTTGTAAGATTGCTGTTGCCCGAAAATGTAATATTGAAAAGGAAAAGACTGCATATGTATATAAAAGCCATGCACAGTACAACTCCAGCCACAAACGAGTAATGCTTTCTATACCTGAATGCTATAAATGGAATTCCTTTTTTCTTTTTTATGCGTATTTTATTTCCTGTTTTTTTTGCAATTTCACACGCCGTCCTGAAGTTTCTGGCAGATATCACAGCCTCCAGATATTCATCGCTAGAAATAACATGCTCAAGACATATTTTTCTGTGGTGGCACATATTAATAAATCTTTCTCTGCTGCCGGACATAACATGTATCGTTACACATCCATAAATAAATTTAAATCCAGCCATAAACTACGCCTCTTTTATTTCTGCCTGTTATGATTTTCATATTCCACAAGACATATTATCCCTTTTATCTGAATCTGGTCATCATCCAGATATTCAATTTCAAGACACTTCCCTTTTATGCCAACACATCCTTTTTTTGTAGTCAGTCTCACTTCGGTTGTTTCATAGCTTACTATTGATTTGAAGTTCTGTACAACAACCTGCATATCTCCTGTAATATTTATAACAGGCATGCCAAAGACAACATCTTTTGGCAGTCCAAGCGACCTTGCAGTTTCAGCTTTATTCATAAATTACTCACATCGTCAGGCAGTATTATTATAATTAATATGCCAGACATCAGGTTTTTATTCATGATGCGGCATCATTTACAGACTCTGCATCTTTTTTGCCAGTATATCTGTATAAAAAAAGATGAGCCCCGAAAGGCTCACCTTCAATAAAAGTCATTTAATATTAGTTGAACTTACGTTTTCTAGCTGCTTCAGACTTTTTCTTACGTCTTACGCTTGGCTTTTCGTAATGTTCTCTTTTACGAATTTCCTGCTGAATGCCTGCCTTAGCACAGTTTCTCTTGAATCTGCGTAATGCACTATCTAAAGACTCGTTCTCTTTAACGATGACATTTGACATATCTCTTCCTGACCACCCTTCTGTTGCAAATTGTGCTGTGCAATACATATTAGGGTATTTACTAATCGCACAATAGACATTATACCACATAATCTCATTGCGTCAATGATAAAATTGAATTTTTTGCACAATTTTTTATTTAATCTGTCCTTCAAGAACTTCTGGTACTTTTGCAAGTAATTCATCAATTCCTGCCGGATTCTTACCGCCGGCCTGTGCCATATTAGGACGACCACCGCCGCCACCGCCAACGATTGATGCAACAGCTTTGATAAGATTTCCTGCATGAGCACCTTTTGCAATAACATCGTCTGTTGCCATTGCAATCATATTAACCTTATCACTCTGGGCACTGACAATAAGTACAACACCTGAACCAATTTCACCTTTAAGCTTATCACCTAAGTTCCTTAATTCGTTCATATCTACGTTATCAACTTTGGCTGCAATATATTTAACGCCTTTTACTTCTTTGACATCATTAGAGACATCACCAAGTGCATTATTAGCAATCTGTGCCTTGAGTTTGTCATTTTCACTTGAAAGAGCTTTGATTTCTTCGTTCATTGCATTAATTCTTCTGATAAGCTGTGGACGCTCTGTTTTTGCAGCAACAGCGGCTTCATTTAATTCTTTTTCAAGTGATGCAAAATACTTCATAACTCCTTTGTCTGTAAGAGCTTCGATTCTTCTTACACCGGCAGCTACACCAGACTCAGAAATAATCTTGAAAAGTCTGATATTGGCTGTATTTGCAACATGTGTACCACCACAGAATTCTTTAGAAAATTCTCCCATTGATACAACTCGTACTTTATCACCGTATTTTTCACCAAAGAGAGCCATAGCTCCTGTATTCTTGGCTTCTTCAATAGTCATAACCTGTGTGATTACAGGAATTGCTTCTGAAATCTTATCATTTACAATATCTTCAACTTTTGCAATTTCTTCTGCTGTCATGCTCTGGAAATGAGTAAAGTCAAATCTTAATCTCTCTGGATTAACAAATGAACCCTTCTGCTCAACATGATCGCCAAGAACTTCACGAAGTGCTCTCTGAAGAAGATGTGTTGCACTGTGGTTCTTGCTTGTGTCAGCTCTCCATGCACCATCAACTTTTAATGTGACTTCGTCGCCGGACTTAATCATGCCTTTTGTCATAACACCGACATGTCCGATTTTGCCGCCTTTAAGGTGAATAGTTGTCTCTACCTTAAATTCGCCTTCACTGCCTGTAATTGTACCACAGTCGCCTTCCTGACCACCCATTGTGCCATAGAATACTGTCTCATCAACTATAATTGTTCCTTTATCACCCTCAGAAAGAGCCTCAACAACTTCTTCTTCAGTTGTAAGAACTGTTACATGTGAATGATTTTCAAGCTTGTCATAACCGACAAACTTACTTGTAATTGCAGGGTCAATATCATCATATACAGTAGCATCCGCTCCCATATAATTAGTTGTCTTTCTTGCTTTACGGGCTTTTTCACGCTGTTCGTTCATAGCTTTTGTAAAGCCATCTTCATCAATTGTGATATTCTTTTCTTCGAGAATCTCTTTTGTGAGATCAAGTGGGAATCCATAAGTATCATAAAGCTTAAAAGCATCTTCACCGGCAAGTACGCTGCTGCCATTCTTTAATACTTCTGCTTCCATATCATTAAGAATACTTAATCCCTGGTCAATTGTCTTGTTAAACTTTTCTTCTTCTTCAGAAATAACTTTGGTAATGAATACTCGCTTTTCTTCAAGTTCAGGATAACCATCCTTTGAACCTTCGATTACTGTCTCACAAAGCTTAGACAGAAACTTACCTTCAATACCTAAGATACGTCCATGTCTTGCTGCACGACGGAGAAGTCTTCTTAAAACATAACCTCTTCCTTCGTTAGATGGCATAATACCATCACTTACCATAAATGTAACTGATCGGATATGGTCAGTGATAACACGGATAGAAACATCCTGCTTCTCATCATCTTTGTACTTAACGCCTGCCATCTCACAGACCTTGTCACGGAGTGCCTGTAATGTATCAACATCAAATATTGAATCAACATCCTGAACTACAACCGCAAGACGTTCAAGTCCCATACCTGTATCGATATTCTTCTGGATAAGGTCAGAATAATTACCTTTGCCATCATTATTAAACTGTGAAAATACATTGTTCCATACTTCCATATATCTGTCGCAGTCACAGCCTACTGTACAGCCCGGCTTGCCGCATCCGTACTTTTCGCCTCTGTCATAATAAATCTCTGAACATGGACCACATGGACCAGCACCATGTTCCCAGAAATTATCTTCTTTGCCAAATCTGAAAATTCTTTCAGGTGCAATCCCAATCTCTTTATTCCATATATCAAATGCCTCATCATCATCTACATAAATAGATGGATAAAGTCTGTTGGCATCAAGTCCAACAACCTCTGTAAGGAATTCCCATGACCAGTGAATTGCTTCTCTCTTGAAGTAGTCACCGAATGAGAAGTTACCAAGCATCTCGAAAAATGTACCATGTCTTGCTGTCTTTCCTACGTTTTCGATATCACCTGTACGGATACACTTCTGACATGTTGTAACCCTGCGTCTTGGCGGAATCTCCTGTCCTGTAAAATACGGCTTTAATGGTGCCATACCTGAATTAATAATTAATAAACTGTTATCGTTATGTGGAACGAGCGAAAAGCTCTTCATCTTGAGATGTCCTTTGCTTTCAAAGAAATCCAAAAATAACTTTCTTAACTCGTTTACGCCTCTGTATTGCACTCTTCTTCCCTCCTGGCTTTTTTAGCATCTTTTTTCTTTCTAAGTGTGCCGCCAATAAATACTGCGGCAACTAATAAACCAAGCATAATTACAAATTTTATGCTCTCATATAAAATCTCTCCGGCCAAAATACTTACCAAACCAACCATATTGCCTCCAATTCTGCATACATTTACTATGCAATCACATTGTTATATATTATCACAAAAAAAATCATTAATCAACCTTCCAGCTTCCACTCCTGATAAAATAGCCAGCCTGTGATTCTGCTGCATCAATTATATTTTTGTTGTACCCAATCACACCAAGCAGTTTTATGGCATTTCTTGTAACCGCAGGTCCTGTAAACAATCTGTAATTAAACTTTACATCATCATCTGTAACTTCTTCCTGAAAATGATAATTATCATAATATTTTTCAAGAAGATACGTAAGTTCAATATCATGCGTAGCCGCAAAAACAAGCACATTTTTATATCTGAGGCTTTTTAGTATCTCAGATGATGCAGCAATTCGTTCAACTGTGTTTGTTCCGCGAAGAACCTCGTCAACAAAACAGAGTACAGGTCTTTTATCATCTTTATCAACAGCATCAAGTATACGTTTTAATGATTTTATTTCAACAATGTAATAACTGTTTTGTGCATTAAGGTCGTCACGAAGTGCCATTGAAGAATATATCCTGTAAAAAGGAGCATTATATTCTTTTGATGTACTTGTATAAATAGTCTGTGATAAAAGAGCATTTATTGCAATCGTCTTTAAAAATGTCGATTTACCCGATGCATTTGACCCCGTTACAAGAACATGTTTTGATGTTGTTATCGAATTTACAACTGGTTCTTTAATAAGCGGATGAAAAACCTCAGTCACCGACATGTTAGTCCCATGTGAAGATAACGCAGGTTTTGACCAGTATTCAAGCTGTTTTCTGAAAGAGGCTACGCATATACATGCTTCAATATATCCAAGTGTTTCCATAAGCTCATAAACCTTGTCCTCATGCGAATCAAGCTTTTTAAGCATATGATTAAACTTAATGAGGTCTATATGTGTGAGCATACGTACATAATCAAGTACCATCTCTGAAAGTGAACCTGTCACATTGCCTGATGTCAGAATTCCCGAATTTTTTACAACAGAAGAAAAATCTTTTTCAGCATCTTTAAAATATCTGTTATATTCCGAAAGTTCTTCTATATCTAATTTTTCAATATCATGTGCAGCCTGGACCATGCGTACAATCTGTGTTATACATATAAAATAAGGTTCAACGCCGGCTTTTAATTTGTAATAACTTATTACAGCAAAGCTTACAGCCACAATAACAAGCCCGATTCCCGCAACAGGATTCACAAAAATGCAGCATATAATCGCAGCTGCTATTAAAATTACTGACAGATAATGAATAAGATTGCCCGACGGCTTCAAATCCGAAAGCAGGCTTATATAATCACTTACCGATACACCCTTTGAAAATCCAAGCCAGCAGAAAATCCTCTGCACAGATTTTCTTTTTTCTTTATCGGATGCAAAAAACGAAGCAAGTCTGTCAGTCTCTTTTAACTTCTTTATATCCGACGGAATACGGAGCATTTTATACAAACTTTCCTGACCAACAGAAGAATTTGCTATATTCATTTTCTTGTAAATTCTATCCATATCGAGGTCATTCCACGTTATATCATCTATATATCCGCTGTCGGCCCCGGAATTTTCTATGCTATCCTCATAATAATGAGAAATAACTTTCATTTCATCATCTGTTATTTTCCTTGTTGACGGTTTTCCCCAGCTGGATTCAAGCTTTTTTTCAATACGTTCACGCCTTCGCCTGTTATTATCCACCCACAGATAAATCACCGCCACAATAAGTGCTGCAATAAACAAGATTACTTTTGAGTCCATGCTACCTCCAGTGCAAGTTTAATCATATCATTAAATCCTTCCTGCCTCTCATCGGCATCAAGTTTTTCTGATTTATACAAATGATCACTTATTGTAAGCATACACAATGCTTTTTTTGAAAGTGCCGCTGCATTAGCATAAAGAGCAGCTGCTTCCATATCCACGCACAAAACTCCCATACGTTTCCATGCATCATTGTCCGATGGGTCATAAGTATAAAATGAATCAGTAGAAAGGATATTGCCTACGCGGACATTAAGTCCAAGCTCTTCTGCCTTTCCGGCAGCAGTCGAAATAAGATTATAATCACCAACCGGTGCAAATGTTCCCGGGAGCTTAAATTGTGACATATAATTGGAATCTGTACATGCAGCCTGTGCAATTACTATATCTTTAAGATTAATATCATCTTTAAAAGCTCCAGCCGAACCAACTCTTATTATATTGTCCACATCATACATTTTATACAATTCATAGCTGTATATACCCATAGACGGCATTCCCATGCCGCTTCCCATAACAGATATTTTTCTGCCTTTATATGTTCCTGTATATCCAAGCATACCTCTTACTTTATTAAAACATACTGCATCTTCCATATAATTTTTTGCTATATATTCAACTCTTAACGGATCTCCTGGCATAAGAACCGTCTTTGCAATATCTCCCATCCGGGCATTATTATGTGGTGTTGCCATAAGTTAAGCTCCTTTTATAATAAAATTTAAAAAGGCTGCAAAAATCCGCATTATGCAGATTGTCAGCAGCCATAATATAATTAGTTACCTTCGTATTGGATTACAGCATCAATATCATATCCATTGAGCTTTTCTCTTCCTTTAAGTCCTTTGAGTTCCATAAGAAATACAACTTTTACAACTACGCCGCCAAGTTCTTCAACAAGCTTGATAATAGCTTCTGTTGTACCACCTGTAGCAATTAAATCATCAATAATTACGACTTTCTGACCAGGTTTGATTGAATCCTTGTGCATCTCGATAGTTGCTTTTCCATATTCAAGATCATAATCACACGAAATTGTCTCACATGGAAGTTTACCTTTCTTCCTTACAGGCACAAATGCTTTATGATTATTGTATGCAATCGGCACACCAAAAATAAATCCTCTCGACTCAGGACCTACAACAACATCATAGTCAATTCCTTCAAGACACTTATCCATCTCGTTAATTGCAAGATGTAATCCGTCCGCATCCTGAAGTACACTTGTAACATCTCTGAATATAATTCCTTTTTCAGGAAAATCAGGAATACTTCTTACATATTCTTCCAGTTTCTTCATCTCGTATCCTCCAAATAGATATCTTTATTCTTTGTTAATAATAACACATTTTCATATTATTGTACAAGTTTATTTATACAATAAGGCATACAAGTCCTGTGTTTTCATTCATCACCTTTTCAAGTGTGCCGCTGATTTTCTCCATGCTTTCGGGCGTAATATTATGTGTCTTTTCTTTTATTCCGTCACTTACAATCTGTTCAACAGTTTTTCCAAAAATATTAGTTTCCCAGATTCCCTGTGGATTATCCTTTGTATTATCTTTTATATATTCAATCAGGTCATCAGCCTGATTTTTATTGCCGACTATCGGTGCAATCTCAACATTGATATTTGTCTTTAACATATTAATTGACGGAACCTGGGCTTTTATGCGTACACCATATTTATTTCCGTTTTTTATAACAGCCGGTTCATCAAGCACAATATCTTTAACTGAAGGAGTTACAACACCGAATCCACTGATTCCGACGTCCGTAAGTGCCTCTTTGACAGAATCAAATTCCTGCTTCTTTGATGCAAGTTCTTTTATTGTATTTATCAGTTCATATTCATTTTTTATCTGCGTTTTTGTAAGTTCACTAAGCACATCATAGTAAACATCAGGTTTCATTTTTATATCAACTGAGACATTTCCGTCTGCCATATTAATATTTCTGAATGACATATCCTGAATGTGACTCTCCCCATCTGTCTTCATTATCATATCAAAAATATTATTATTTCTTGTATCTTTCATATATGTAGCATTGTCGAGGATTTTGGCAGCCGCATCAGTTATTTCTTTTTTTAGCCAGTGGTCGCACGATAACATCTCAAGCCACTGTGGCCCGAAAAATCCTATGCAGCGTATAGGAAATTCCATCAAAACACTCTCTAAAATCTGCTTTACATCTTCTTTTTTAAGCTGGTCGCAGTTTACAGGAGTTACCGCTACGTTATATTTTTGTGACATTTCTTCAGCAAGTGCTTTTGTTTCTTTGGCATAAGGTTTGCTGCTGTTTAAAATAACAACAAATGGTTTACCTATAGTTTTTAATTCACGTATGGTACGCTCTTCAGGCTCGACGTATGATTCTCTCGGAATTTCCGTAAAAGAACCGTCAGTTGTTACAACAATTCCAATCGTTGAATGTTCCGAAATAACTTTACCGGTTCCTATTTCTGCCGCACGACTGAATGGAATTGGACTGTCAGACCACGGAGTTTTTACAAGACGCTCCCTATCATTTTCATACACACCAAGAGCACCCTTCACCATAAATCCAACACAGTCAATAAGACGCACTTTTACATTTACACCGTCAACAGGGCATATTACAGGAGCAACTCCCGGAATAAATTTCGGTTCGGTTGTCGTTATTGTGCTGCCTGAACCACTTTGCGGAAGTTCATCTATAGTACGTTTCCTGACATTTTCATTTTCAATTGCGGGTATGACCCAAAGATCCATAAACCGTTTTATAAATGTTGATTTTCCTGTTCTTACAGGACCTACAACTCCCAGAAAAATCTCACCACTGGTTCTCATCTGTATATCTTTGTAGATATCAAATTTTAAAGCACTATCCATAAATCACCCTCCGAAATACACTTGCAAATATTAATAATTATATAATTATATTATATTGGTAAATGTATATGCGGATAGCAATCATATTTATTCGTCAAAAGATGCAATTACATAATATCCTCTCGCCGTCTCACCAACTTCTTTAACAATGCCTTTTCTTGACTTTAAACGCTCCGGTGTCGTGTAATTGCCTGACATTGCGACAGCCGGTTCTATTGTATAATAATAACTGCTTGGAAGTTTTCCTTCTGTAATTTCAACTTCCTGTCCCGGCTCAACAAGACCGGGACGGCTCATTGTAAATTCCATATCTCTCATAAAACAATCTCCTCTTTTCATCAATATTCAGATGTTGAGCTTTTCAAGGCACTTAACTGTATATTCCGACACTTTTTCTGCCAGATATCTGTTTTCTTCAAGTTCAAGTTCCGGGTCTTTGTCAAGTACTTCTCCTGCTGCTTCTGACGCACTTTTTAAAACTTTTGCATCCGTATAAATATCTGCTATTCCAAAATCAAAATCTCCGCTTTGTCTTACTCCGAAAAAATCTCCCGGACCACGCAGCTTCAAGTCTTCTTCTGCAATTTTAAATCCATCATTTGTCTTATTAAGAATCTCAAGTCTGTCTTTTGTTTTCTTTGATTTATTACCTGACACAAATATGCAATACGACTGAAAACCGCCTCGTCCGACACGGCCTCTTAACTGATGCAGCTGTGCAAGTCCGAATCTTTCTGCATTTTCAACCATCATAACTGTTGCATTTGGCACGTTTACGCCAACTTCAATTACAGTTGTTGAAACAAGCACATTTATTTCATTTTTTGAAAACTTCTCCATTATCTCATTTTTCTGTGAAGCTTTCATTTTTCCGTGAAGATATTCAACTTTTATATCATCCGGAAGCTCACCTGATAATTTTTTTGCATAATCAATAACATTTTCAGCCTCAATATTCTCGCTGTCCTCTACCATCGGACATATAACATATGCCTGTCTTCCGGCATGGACCTGATTTTCAATAAATTTATACGCATTTGGCCTGTAACTTTCATCGACAACACAGTTTTTAATCGGAAGCCTCTCTGCCGGAAGTTCATCTATAACAGATATGTCCAAATCGCCATATACAATTATTGCAAGCGTCCTTGGAATAGGTGTCGCACTCATTACAAGAATATGCGGATTATTTCCTTTATCTGACAAGTCCCGCCTCTGATTTACGCCAAATCTGTGCTGTTCGTCTGTAATTACAAGTGCAAGATTTTTAAATATCACTTTTTCCTGTATTACAGCATGTGTTCCAATTACTATATCGGTGCTTCCGTTTTCTATATCTTCATATACCTTTCTTTTTGCGGCAGCTGTCATTGAACCGACAAGTAATGAAACATTAAGTTCAACGCCCATATTATTAAACATTTTTGTTATTGAATCGTACTGCTGTTTTGCAAGAACTTCCGTCGGTACCATCATTGCTGCCTGATAACCGGCATATGCTGTATTCATAAGTGCAAGCACTGCTATAATTGTTTTCCCAGAACCAACATCGCCCTGGATAAGCCTGCTCATAAGACCTTTTCCTGACATATTCTTTTTAACTTCCGTCCACGCACTCTTTTGTCCATTTGTAAGCGAAAATGGAAGCTTTTCTATAAAATCATCCGTCCGTGAATCATTTTGTATAATGTATCCATTAGGAATTCTTTCGTTAGAATTTCTAAGACTTCTTACAGCAAGAACAAATAAAAAGAATTCCTCGAAAGCCAGCCTTTTTCGTGCCTGAATATAGTCCTCCATCGATTTTGGAAAATGAATATTTACAACTGCATAGTTATGCTCAGCAAGTTCGTTTTTTTGTCTCACATAACCGGGAATGTATTCTTTCTCCAATCCGGCATCAAACTTTTCAAGTGCCTGATGCACAGCGTTGGCAACCGTTTTATTAGACAATCCTTTTGTAAGCGGATATATCGGCTGCATGGTTCCTTCAATCTCAGAATATTGCGATCGTGTATACATCTGCGGCTGCTCAAGTATTTTTATTCCATTTTTTATAACAAACCTGCCTCTGAATATATAACGCATTCCAAGCTTTAATGACGATTTTAAAAATGGCATGTTAAACCATGTACATTTTATTCTGTCACCATTTTCATCATTGATAAATGTACTTATAACTGCAAGTTTTCCCGTATGATAGACATCTATTTTTTTTGATACAACACCGTCTATTACAACATTAGTATTCTCATAATCTGGCGACAGTGTGCTAATAAAAGCAGGCTCCTGATACAGTTCATAATCCCGTGGGTACAAACCCACGAGATCTTCAACTGTATATACAGAAAGCCTGCCAAGCAGCTGTGCATATTTTTCGCCTATACCTTTTAACTCTGTTATTTTCATAGGCTTATTACATCATTGATGCTAAAACTTCATTTACAAGTTTGCCATCTGCCTTACCCTTAACTTTAGGCATAAGTGTTTTCATAATGGCACCTTTATCTTTAGGTGTTGGCTTTTCGATTGAAAGTTCAGCAAGTGTTTCTTTGATTACTTTTTCAATTGCATCTTTATCCATCATCTCAGGTGCATAATTCTGCAATACACTTATTGAAAAATTACATTCGTTAATAATATCTGTTCTGTCCGCAGGTGTAAGTGACAAAGTTTCTTTAAGCTGTTTAATCTGTTTTAAAACAACCTGTGCAGCTGCTTCATCTGTAAGCTCAACTCTGTTATTAATCTCATAATTTTTAAGATCAGCAAGAAGCATTGAAAGAACTTCTTTCTTTTCTTTTTCCTTTGCCTTCATTGCAGCTACCATATCTGCTCTTACAACATCTATCATACTCATGACCAAACATCCTCCTGTTTAACATAAATCATTCTACTGATACGAGATAATAATAAATTGGCTGGCCACCCGGCTGTAATTCAACATCTGTATCAGGATATTTTTCTTCTATCTTGGCAACAACTGCTTCAGCATCCTCTTCTGTCACATCTTCACCATAGTATACGCTGATAAGTTCTGCTTCATCATTTTCTTTCATCATCTCATCAAGCATTTCAATAAGAGTTGAATCTATATCTTTGCCGACTGCAAGAAGTCCAGAATCGCCAAGACCCATAATATCACCATTTTTAATCTCTTTGCCGTCAATTGAAGTGTCGCGGACTGCATATGTAAGCTGTCCTGTTGCAACTGTAGAAAGTGATTCGACCATTGCATCTTCATTTTCTTTTGCACTTCTTGTCGCCTCGAAATTAATCATAGCTGTGATACCCTGTGGAATTGTCTTTGTAGGTATAACAACAATCTTCCTGCCTTCAACAATCGAAGCTGCCTGCTGTGCAGCAAGAATAATATTCTTATTATTAGGAAGAACAAATACAACATCAGCATTGACACTGTCTGCTGCATTGAGGATGTCTTCTGTACTCGGATTCATTGTCTGACCACCTTCAATTACGCTGTCAACGCCAAGTCCTTTAAAAATCTCAGCAAGGCCTTCACCTGCTGCAATTGTAACAAATCCAAAGTCTTTCTTAGGCTGGTTTGATGCAATCGGCTTGCCATTCTTTTTCTGTGCCTCTGAAGCAACAGCAGCCTGCACCTCTGCCTGTTCGACAACTTTCTGGTTATGCTCTTCTCTCATATTGTCAACTTTCATTTTTGTAAGCTGGCCATATTCAAGTGCTTTTTCAAATGCCTGACCAGGATGGTTTGTATGAACATGTACTTTTACAATATCATCTAATGCAACACATACAATCGAATCACCAATTGATGATAAAAATGCCTTAAATTCCTGTTCTGTCTTTTCATTAAACTCTTTATCAAGCATAATAATGAACTCTGTACAATATCCAAATTTGATATCAACATTATCAATAGCTGCACCTTTAGCCTGTGTCTTCTCTGATATATCTGCCTTTGGTTCTGAAATATCAAATTCTGTAACCTTTCCTGTGAGTGCATCATACATTCCTCTGAGGACTACAACAAGTCCCTGTCCGCCTGAATCCACAACACCGGCTTCTTTTAATACAGGAAGCAGATCAGGTGTTGTTGAAAGAACATATTCAGCATGTTCAATTATAGTAAGAAGAGCTTCTTCCAGATTTTCTGTCTGCGACGCAACTTCAGCTGCCTTTTCAGAAATCCCTCTTGCAACAGTAAGAATTGTACCTTCCTTTGGCTTCATGACAGCCTTGTAAGCTGTCTCTGTTGCACGCTGTGTTGCAGCTGCAAGATTCTCAACAGTAATCTCTTTAAGTGATGACATTTCCTTTGTAAATCCTCTTAAAAGCTGTGAGAGAATAACACCTGAATTTCCTCTAGCACCTCTTAATGAACCTGTAGAAATTGCCTTTGCGAGATTCTCCATAGTAGGATTGGCAATTGAACTTACTTCTTTGGCTGCGGACATAATTGTCATTGTCATATTAGTACCTGTATCACCATCCGGTACAGGAAATACGTTAAGGTCATTTATCCATTCTTTTTTTGATTCAAGATTTTTGGCACCTGCAAGAAACATCTTCTGGACAAGTGCTGCATCTATTGTATTGGTTGCCACAATTTTCCTCCATTCCGCCGATACAACGGCAAATGACAAACTTTACGTCTGTCTGCAATAATCAATATATATGAATCAATATATATATATGTGCCAGTTAATCTATTACTCTGACACCTTCAACAAATATGTTAATTTTTTTAATCTCAAGACCTGTGAATTCACAAACCTTATACTTGACATTTTCAATAAGATTATCAGCAACTGTAAGAATACTTACACCGTATGAAACTATAACATGGAAATCTATTGTAATCTTATTATCTTCATCAATATCAACTTTGATTCCTCTTGTGAGGCTGTCACCCTTTAAAAGCTTGACAAGTCCGTCTTTCATGCTGACAGCTGCCATTCCGACGATGCCGAAACATTCCACCGCAGTAGAACCTGCATATCTGGCAATCACCTCTGAATCAATGGAAATCATCCCCAGTTCACCATCCAAATAACCTTTCATATATACCTCCATTCACAGATGTAATAAAACATCTGAATTTATATTCTACTTCATTGATGTTATTATACATTGCTTTGACCAAAAAATAAACCCTTTTTCTTCTATTAAGAAGCACAATGCTCATTCTCAGTTTAATATCCGTTTAAAAAGAAAAAAGTGGGTCGCTGACAGCAATCCACTTTTTACTGTTATAAATTTTCGAAAATTAATAGCAGATGCTTACTGAATGAAATTAAGCACGTTCAACTAATCCAGAACGTAAGCATGAAGTACAAACGTACATCTTCTTAGCTGCTCCATTAACATTAACTCTTACAGACTTAACATTAGAATTCCACTTCTTATTAGTTCTTCTATGAGAATGGCTCACAGCTATACCGAAATGAGCACCTTTTTCGCAAATTGCACATTTTGCCATTGATTTACACCTCCTTACGGCTGGGTTATTTTTACCCACAACAACAGACATTGTATCAGACAACAAGACAAAATGCAATACTTTTTTGAAAAAAGTTTGTCGAATGTTTGATATCATCATAATTTACTTATGTATTTTTACTGCTCTGCTTTTTTCCAGCCTTTATATATCATTTGCAAAACATATTATATCCAAGCAATATGAGTGCAATAATAACACATATGCAAAAAAACATATTTTCAGCAAGAAAAAGTGCAATTATCATTCCGATTGCAATCCAGAAAAGTATAAAACCAATCATTCTGCAACACATATCATTCTCCTAAAATGCACATTTCCCTGCTTTATTATATGCACACAGTTTATCTGTTATTCAAATATATTTATTAAAATCTGTTATTCAAATTCCTTTGCAACTCCGTCAATAGCATCATTAATGTCATCATCAGTTGTCACATTGCCTGATTTACCTGTGAATTTATCAATAATATCAGGAACCATATCAAGAATTTTTGTGACAGTATCCTGGTTCTTGATATTTACAAGCTTAGTTGCACCATTCTGTATAACAAGAACAGCACTTGGTGACATTTTCCCTGTCATTGCACCACCGGCATTATTCTTCTTTTCACCTGCAAATGCACCGGCACCAACACCAAATGAAACATCAACAAGCGGAAGAATGATTGTATCATTTACCGTCACAGCATCACCCACTACCGTCTTGGCTGATACAAATGAATCCATCCCTTTAAAAAGTGATGCCACAGTAGCATCAAAGTTATTCTTATTTTCTGCCATAATATCCTCCTTTATTTTAACTATTATCCAACTTTGATAAAATATTAATTTTTCTTTAAAATTATCTTTTTGAATAATTCGTTAGTATATACCCTTAAAGCTATAACTACTATTCCAAACAGCTGTACGCTGCCTTTTAAATATACCTCTCCTTCGAGAATCTCATTCTCAAAATCAGGAATTATATCAAAATCAAGTCCCAGAAAGCCATACAGGACAGCTGCATACATTGCAGCCCTGCCTGTTATATCAGGCTCATCAAACCCAAAACGGATATGCCCCTTAAACTTTGAAGGCTTAACATTTGCAATAACAAGCTTTGTCTGTTCCCATAGGAAGCCGACAAGCTTTCTGTTATTTTCATCTGTTATTTTACTATTAAAATTTCTGATTTTATCAGATAAATTTTCCTGTTTGTTTTTTATATTTTTAAAAGTGGTTTTGATTTTTGCTGCAATACTTTTTATTTTATCAAAAATACCTGAAATTTTCTGCATGATTCCTGTTTTTTTACATGTCTCAGAATGAGAATCTTTCTTCTCAATCATTTTTTGTGACACATTTTCAGGCTTTTTTAATTCATCAACAGAAACTTCCTGCTGGCACGGGTCTTCCTGTTTATCTTGAAGTTCATCTTTATCAGGCATATCGTCAAAAACATTCTTTTCATGTCTTTTATGTTCTGTTTGTTCTTTTTTTTTAGTTTTTTTCTCATGGCTTTTTTTCACTGCATTATCATCTGCATCTGTCTTTTTATTTTTAGGATAAAGTGTAAAAAATAAAATTTTCACTTTCATCAGGAAGCCATCATTTTTGTTATATAGGCCTTTAATCCTGAAAAGATGCAAAAGCCATGAAACATTAAACTTAACATCGGGCTTATTATCATAATATTCTGCCGTAAGATTATATCTTACGGGAACAAAAAGCACTGCCATAATAACCGCAATAGCCGCAAGCAGGATAACAAGAAGAATAATCCCTATTATTTTTAAAACCAGAAGCAATATATGAATCATTCTCTATTTCTCCCAACCCCGAAATGCAGATATCCGGCTATGTCAAAACCTTTGGTATTTGAATACACTTCATCAATTATATCTCTTACAAGATATAAAGACTCTTCTCTTCCTTTTGCAAGCCCCACAACATATATTTTATCAAGATTTATTTTCTTCTTGAAATATGGCTGTAATAAAAAATTTGCTGATGTTATATCAAGCAGATTTTCCTCAGAGGAAGGAAGTGTTATAAGAAATGTATCCGATGTAAATCTCCCTTTTCGTATTCTGCCAAATACTTTATATTTTGCTTTTTTAGCATTATCACCCAGATACAGGTTTCTATACCATCTCATTATATATCACAGTCCCATCTATGAATTAATTATAAGCTTCAAAACCTCAACCGTAGCTGCTGCTTCGGCTTCATCAGTACATTGCATAAGTGAAACATTGATGTAATTCTGAATTTCATCAGTATTATTAAAAAATACAGGAAGCTGTGATAACAACGTTGCCATCACTGCTCTTCTGACCGGAACGCTTGCACTTTCAAAAAATGTTTTCAAATCATCAATAAGCGATTCACACACCTCATCTGCATATAAATCCTGTGGAACTTCTTCACTTGATTTATCTTTTTCAAGCTCAACAAAATCACTTCCGGACTGTAAAAGTGAAACCTTTTTAAGTGCTTCGTATACTGTAAGAAGATTGCATTTTTCTGCCTCCTCTTTATACTCATCAATCACCATATCAACAGCATAATCGCACTGGCTTATAACACTTAAAATTCTTTCCTGTTTACCCTCAAACTGGGTAAAATCTTCAAGAATGTCCTCACTAAGTTCATCTTTTCCATTATGTGCCATAACAATCTGCTCTATAATAGAAAATGCAAGATTTGTCTCCTCTACCTCACCGACAGTATATCCGCCTGTGAGTAGTATTGTATACAAATCATTAACCATCTGTGCCAGAAGTACAAAATAATCTGCAAGATCTGTTACTTTTTCAGCACCAATCTGTAATGCATCATGAAGTTTCTTGTACTCGTCTTTGTCAAGGGATGTGTAATCTGCATTTTCAAGTAAACCAACAAGTTCATGCATTTCAGGCATAATTTCATCAAAGCCTTCCGGCTTATGTATTGTAGCTGTTGTCTTTAAAGAATAGGCAAAATCATCAATTGTGCCTTTCTGGGCACCATGATACAAAGAGAATGCATCTCTTAAATATTCATAAAACTTATTTCTTGACAATCTCATAGGAAGCTGGCCTACAACCTCTGCTATCTTACTGTGAATAACCACATTATCCTTATCAGATAATATATAATGCATCAAATCATTTGTAAGATACGTATTATAATATTCTTTATCAAATTCATCATCCCTGAATCTGTATTCAATTCTGTTTAATGCATGCTCATATATTCTTAATCTGTCAACAAAAGAAGTTACACTTTCCATAATTCCCGTAATCTTATTTCTTAAATCATCAACAGTTTTAATGTCAATATCTTCTTTTGCTGCAATCTTTGCAACAAGGCTGTTAAACTCTTCGAAACATTCATTAAAAAGAGGTTCTTTTACAGGCTGTTCATTATACATATCATATACTGTATAGTAATTCATTGCCAGCTTTATACATGCGAGGGTATTGTAAAAAGAACACATACCCGTCGCATATTTTTCAAGATTAATATCAAGATTTTTACCTTTGCTTATTTCGCCTGCAATATATTTTAAATCTTTCATTATCAAGTTCCTTAATTTTTATTTTAAAATTGAGATTATCCGGATTAACTATTTTATTTAAGATTAAGCTTATCCAATGCATCGCTGAAATCAAATGTTGCAAAATAATCCTTTGGAGTCTCTGCTCTTCTTATCATCTGGACATCACCATTTTCTTTTAAGAGAAGCTCTGCTGAACGAAGCTTGCCATTATAGTTATATCCCATTGAGAATCCGTGTGCTCCTGTATCATGAATAATGAGATAATCTCCCATATCAATCTTTGGAAGCTTTCTGTCTATGGCAAATTTGTCATTATTTTCACAAAGTGAACCTGTTACATCATAAACATGGTCGCAAGGTGCATTTTCCTTTCCGGCAACAGTGATATGATGATACGCACCATAAATAGCCGGTCTCATAAGATTTGCAGCACATGCATCAACACCAATATACTCTTTGTAAGTATGCTTTTCATGTATTGCTTTAGTCACAAGGCATCCGTAAGGTGCGAGCATGAAACGTCCAAGCTCTGTATAAATTGCAATATCGTCCATTCCGGCCGGCTTTAATACTTCATCATATACCTTGTGTACATTGGCACCGATAATTGAAATATCATTCTTTTCCTGCTCTGGCTTGTAATCAACGCCGATACCACCTGAAAGATTGATAAACTTGATATCTGCTCCTGTTTTTTCTTTAAGTTCAACAGCAAGCTCAAATAAAATCTTGGCAAGTGTAGGATAATATTCATTAGTTACAGTATTGCTTGCAAGGAATGAATGAATACCAAAATGCTTAACACCTTTTGACTTGAGAATCTTGAATGCCTCAATTATCTGTTCATGAGTCATACCATACTTGGCATCTCCCGGATTATCCATAATTGAAGTACCAAGCTTAAAAAATCCACCAGGATTATAACGGCAGCTCATTGTCTCCGGGAACTTTCCGTCAAGTATCTTATCAAGAAAATCAATATGTGTTATATCATCAAGGTTGATTGTTGCACCAATCTTTGCTGCATATTCATATTCTTCTGCCGGTGTATCATTAGAAGAAAACATAATCTCTTCCGGTTTGTAATCTAATGCATATGCCATCATAAGTTCAGTCATCGATGCACAGTCAACTCCACAGCCGTAATCTTTTAAGATTTTAAGTATGTATGGATTTGGAGTAGCTTTAATTGCGAAATATTCTCTGTATCCTTTATTCCATGAAAATGCTTCTTTAAGTTTCTTTGCATTCTCGCGGATGCCCTTTTCATCATAAAGATGATATGGTGTAGGATATGTCTTATCAATCTCCTTCAACTGTTCCAATGTTACAAATGTCTTTTTCTCTGCCATTTTACAAGCTCCTTCCTCATCAATTCCATATAAATCTTTTGTATAAAACTCTGCGTAAAATTTTAGCCTACATGACTATATTTGTCAAACAAAATAGTTTAATAGCTGTATTTTTTCCTGTTTTTTACAAGAAACATCACACTTATTACAACAGAAAGAACTTCTGCTGCAATCACCGCAGTCCATATTCCGCTGATTCCCAGAACGACCGGAAGGAGAAGAATCATGACAATCTGGAATACAAACATTCTCATAAATGAAATAACAGCTGAAACAACACCATTATTTAAAGCAGTAAAAAATGATGATGCAAATATATTTATACCGCTTATAAGATATGAAACAGCATATATTCTTATCGCCTCAGTTGTCAGCTCAAGCAGATTATTGTCATAACTTACAAATATTCCTGCAAGATAACCGGCAATAATTTCAGCAATAAGTGTCATGACAACAGAACTTACAATTATTATAGTAAGACTTCTTTTGAAAAGATTTTTAAGTTCATCTTTATTGCCTGCACCGTAATGATAACTTATAACAGGAGCAGAACCAACAGCGTATCCCATATATGTTCCCACAAATATAAATCCCACATACATAATTATTCCGTATGCAACAACTCCATTAGTACCTATATATTTCATAAGCTGCATATTATACAGAATATTTACAAAAGACATTGACATATTGGTGACCATTTCTGATGAACCGTTAATACATGTCTTTATAATTATATCTTTGTTAAAACAGCATTTTGTCAGTTTAAGTATATTATTTTTACCACCGGCAAAATATATAATCGGAATTACAGAACCGACAAACTGGCTTATTCCTGTTGCAAGTGCCGCACCAAAAACGCCAAACCGTAATACATATACAAATAAAAGTCCAGAAACATATTAGTAAATCCGGCAAGCAGCGTTACAAACAGTCCAAGCTTGGGCTTTTCGGCAACAACAAGAAAACTCTGGAATGCATTTTGCAAAAACAAGCCCGTAAGCATAAAAAACACAGTTCTGCCATATGTCACACAGTCTTTTGCTATACTTCCCTTAGCACCGAGTAAAACAGCAATCGGTCCTGTAAATATTATACCTATAACAGACAATATTACGCCTGATACAACACACAGATATACAAGCATTGAAAAATACTCGTTAGCCTTTTCTTTCTTGCCTTCTCCCAGTGTCTTTGATACAATGGCACTCCCTCCTGTTCCTATCATAAATCCGACAGAGCCAAGTATCATAATTATAGGCATAATCAGATTAACAGCCGCAAAAGCATCACTTCCGACACAGTTTGAAACAAAGACACCATCTACAACACCATAAATTGATGTAAATATCATCATTGCTATTGTTGGAAGTGTAAATTTTATAAGTTTGCTATATGAAAAATGATCTGATAACTGAATTTTCATTCATCTTCTCCTTTACTATTGTCACTTATTTTACCAACTAACTTTTCAAGTTGTTTTACATGTTCAAAAGAGAGCCTGAACATCTTTTTTAATTCCTGTATATCAAATGCATCAAACGAAAGTTTTTCAGCTTCTATAACAGGTACTATAAGCCTGTTTGTCATATCTTTTCCTTCTTCTGTAAGAAAAATCTGCTTGTTTTTCTTATTTCCCGGTGCAAGCCTGAGTTCAATAAGATTCTTTTTTTCAAGCAGCTTCAAGGACGAATTAACCGTCTGTGCACTGTAAAACCATTCTTCGCAGATGTTTTTTTGTGTTACGCCCTCACCATAATAACAGATAGTATACAAAATCCAGAATGTCGCATCCGACATTCCATTTGCAGCTGCATAATTGTGATATATCACATTTGTTTCTTTTGATAACTGGTTAAAACTTCTAAGTAAATCTTCTTCCATTTTTTCTCTGTTCATTATAATCTCCGCAAGCACAAAAAAATTATCCGAAATCGGATATTTTTTAATATATTCCGATTTCGGATAAAATGCAAGTTTTAAATTTATAATATATAATTATAAATATTATCTGATTTTATCAATCATTTTCTTATCTGCAAATGATGCTGTAAGAAGTCCGGCTAGCGATAATGCAAATGCTACAAATGCCATTACTGCTGATGATGTGTCACCTGTTTCAGGTGAATTATTGTCTGTAACATTGTCGATTGTTTCATTTCCGGAAGGCTGCGAAAATACAAGGTCAATTCCTCCGTTATTATATACAATCTTGCCTTCAAATCCTTCAGGTGCATTTATTTCAATTTCATCAAACTGTGAAGCAACAGATGCACACTTGATAATTTCTGCATCTGATGACGGAATATAGTCATTAAAATTCAGAATAAGTTTTCCGCCAAATTCAGCATTTCCTGATATATCAACAAAATCATTTTCATTTGAAACAGTAAGTTCAAGAACACCATTTTTGTTCTGTTTATAATCACCGTTAATCTTTAATGTATCATCTGTATTTTCTTTTATAACTGAATTATTTACAACATTTCCATTACCAAATGCCGAAGCATAATCAGCCCGTATACTTCCATCATCAACAGTTGTTGTGCCTGTATATGTATTATTTCCTGAAAGAACAAGCATGCCGCTTCCCTCCTTTGTGAGTGAACCAGTTCCTGAAATATCATTTTTCCAATTATCAGCCGCATTGAATCCGCCTTTTGAGGCATCCATATTTACCGTTATATCTGTATCAAATGAGCCATAACCATTTGATGCTTCAAAAAGATTAAGACGTCCCCATCCTTCTGCATCATCAAGCACTGAATAGCCAGATGAAATTGCTGTTGAATAAAGAACATATCTTATCTGTGTATCATCCATATACGGATATCTTGATTCAAGAAGTGCTTCTGCACCTTTAGGAACTGATACTGCTTTTGTTGTATCTGCACTGTCTTCTTTGAGATTGTATGTCATTCTGTAAAAATATGTATCTTTATCTTTTTGATAAGCATCGTAATCGCTTTTTTCTTCAACTGTACTGTCATTTCCGGTAAGTTTCTGTCCTGATTGAACAGCAGCTTTTTTTACATCAGCATTATTACCATCATATAAATTAGAAGCTGCAATAGCTGTAGATGTCATTCTTCCTCCAATAACATCAAGGCATGAGTGCATTCCCGCAACTATTCTGTCATATCCAAGTTCGCTTGCACGAAGCATAAGTTCTGAATACTGCTCAGGTACTGAATATGCCATTGCGATAGCAGCAAGATATGCAGCATTAGTATGTCCGCTTGGATAACCGCCGTCATTAGACGGGTCTGCTTTTTCCATAGTTGTAAGTGACGGAAGAATTGTTACTTTTGCAAGAGATGCATCTTTTCTTGACCAGCGGAAAGGTCTCATATATTTAAAAAACTTCTTTGCCGGAGATGTACTTGCAGCACCGCCTCTTAAAACAGATACAAGATTAACTATTCCCGCATAATCACCTGTTGCTGATGCCCACGCTGAATCATTATGTACATCCATATATTTATTTTGTTCAGCATCCTGTGGGACGACAGCTGACCATTCTGCAGTATTATCTGTGTAATCAGCCTCAGTTTTTCCGGAATTTTTATATTCATCACTTTTAATAATATAACTCTGTGCATTTACACCCTGCTTAAATTCATCTGCATATTTTCCAAGTCCTGAAATCATGCTGTAATTCTTATCACGTACATCATCATAAAAAGCGAGAACCTGCTGTGAATCATCAGCACCATTTCTTATTTTTGATGACTCGGCAATATTCATTTCATGAATTGTTTTATTAAGGATTGTTCCATTATCCCATGATGTTCCCGGAGTAAAATAATCAAGCATTTCTGAAAGCACTCCATTAGCCGGATTGTCAATCGTATCCTTAACTCCACTCTCACCGTTTTTCTTATAATTATCTACATAATAACCATAATCTGCACTTTTTGGTGCAATCGCCTCATCCTGTGCAAATGCCGGCATTATCATTCCCGCTGCAAGAATTCCTGCAGTCAGTGCACATACTGCTCTTTTTGTTTTTACAAGTTTTTTTGTTTTTCTCATTTCCATCTGCCTTTCACATTTTATAAATATAAAAAATAGCCATGATTGTTTTTTCAATCACAGCTATTAATATACAGATGGTATGTAAAATATAAATTATATCCGTATGAAATCAATTTAATTTTTTTGTAAATTCTGAATTTTATTATTTCTCTGAATTAAGTATTCTTAATCAAGCTCCTGCGGTTCATCCAGAACTGTAACATTAGTGAGCTTACGGTTAATCGCTCTTGTACGGACTCCGATAAGCTTCTCAAGTTCTTCGTCAGCCTGTCTTAATCTGCTGCGTGTTTTGTTAAGTACATCCTCAAATGTCTCAAATTCTTTCTTGGCAGATTCAAGTATTTTCCAGACTTCCCCACTTTTTTTCTGTATTGCAAGTGTCCTGAATCCCATCTGAAGGCTGTTAAGCATTGCTGCCATGGTAGATGGCCCTGCAATATTTACTTTGTAATTTTTCTGTAAATCTTCCACAAGCCCCATATTTACAACTTCTGCATAAAGTCCCTCAAAAGGAAGAAACATTATTGCAAAATCAGTTGTATATGGCGGAATAATATATTTATCATGTATGCTTTTTGCACATTTTTTTATCTCATTTACAAGAAGAATTCTCTTTTGCTTTATATCATCTACATCGCCATTTTCATAGGCCGACATAAGATTGGCATATGTATCACCCGGAAATTTTGAATCAATAGGAAGATATACTGTTTTGTCAGCAGATGCCCCCGGAAGTTTTACGGCAAAATCAACTTTTTCATTTTTACCCGGAACAAGCACAACCTGCTCTGCGAACTGTTCAGGTGCAAGTATCTCACTTAATATTGATGCAAGCTGAATCTCTCCCATAATTCCTCTTGTCTTTACATTTGAAAGTACATTTTTAAGATCGGTAACTCCCGATGCAACTTTTTTCATCTCACCGAGGCCTTCGTAAACTTCAGCCAGACGCTTATTTACAGCTTCAAACGACTGTGAAATCTTATCATCAAGTGTTTTTTGCAGTTTTTCATTTACAGTATCATTAATTTTATCAAGACTCTTCTGATTATCATTCCTTAACTGTTCAAGGCTTTCCCAATTGGATTTTCTCATGCTGTCAAGTGTACCCAATGTGTCTTCACGGATTTTATCAAGAATCTCCCTGTTTTCTTTTCTTAATTCTTTCATTTCATTCTGCACATTTACAAGCTGCTCTTTCGCCCTGCCCTGCTGTGTTTCCTGTGACTCTCTTAACTCCCTGCCAAGTGCTGTTATATTATTAACCATAAGGTTATTCTGACGGTTAAGCTGGTCATAAAGTGTAGAAATCTGTGCTGCAAACGTCTGTGACATCATATCAAGCTGCTGATTAACTCTTTTATATTCATCAGTATTTTTATTTTTCATGCTTACTGTTAAACATAAAACCGAAATTATTATGCTTACAACACAGCACATGAGAATAATAAATTGCATATCTTTAATCCTTTCTTTATTACTGCATGCTGTATGACACGCGGCTTAACGTATTGATTCAATTATGCCTTCAGCATCCGCTTTTGCCAATGAATCAAGTTTATCATTAGTGCAAAGAAAATTCCTGTAATCATTTTCATTACTTAAAAAAGCATGTTCAATAATTATCGTTGGAAGTCCGGCTTCGGTTCCGCAATAAAGAAGTGTATAATAATCAGCCTGTGAGCCATCAGGATATGTCGCACCTACAGTATTTACCCTCTGCAGAATTCCCTGTGTATTTTCTGTATTCCAGTCATTTGCTATTGGTAGCCCAAGCCGGTTAAGCTTTGAAATCACAGACAATGCCATTCCTCTTTCTGTGTCATAAAGACTTCCGACTTTTGTATTTGCAGGCTGATATCTGCTGCAGCTCATAAGAACCATACATCCATGCGAATTTACTTCGTCAATGCTTCTGCTGTTTACATGGACTGATATAAAATAATCTGCTTCATTTGCAACAGCATAATCAATCCTCTGAATAAGGCCAAGCCCCTGATTTTCATTTCTTGTAAGTATAACTTTGATTCCGTCATACTGCTCAAGATAAGACTTTAAACTTGTCGCAATCCTGTAATTTAAGTCTTTTTCCATAACAAGCTTTCCGTCATAAGTTTCTTTTGTGCCCTCATCGTTATCTCCGCCATGTCCGGGGTCTATACATATTATTATCGGTCTGCTTTCCCCTGGAGTCTCATCGTTTCGTGATTCTTCCTCATATTCCTCATAATATGTATCATCTGAATCTTCTACTGTTGAATCTTCATCAACTTCTTCCTGTGTATCAACATTTTCTTCACTTGATTCTTCTGTCATATTTTCACTTTCTGTTTCTGTTTCTTTTATACTTTCAGTTTCAGTTTGTTTTTCTGTCAGTGCAATATCGGCAGCTGTTGTTTCGACTACATTCTGTGTATTTAATTCTGCCTGCTTTTTACTTCCACAACCGGCAGTCACGATTAATAAAGTCAAAATTAAAATATAACTAAAAATTCTATTTTTCACAATATAACTACTTCCCTATTTTTCCTCTATATTGTAATCTAAAACCTGTTTTAACAGGTAATTGCTCATATTGAGCATTTTTATATTAAAATCTTCTTCATCAAAAAGCAATGATACTGCAAAAAGATTCGCTTCATATTCAACATTTTTAAAAGCATTTTTACTTGTAACTGCGAAATTGTTGACCGCATCTGAATGAAGAAGTGCATGCCCCAGCTCATGTGCACAAAGCACCATCTGACTTTTATATTCATATCTGCCGTTGACAATTATAATTGTAGGATAATTATCTGATTTTATTGTATACGCCTTTTTATCCGCCGGAAGCACTTTGCTTATAAGCACTTTTATGCCAAACTTATCCGCCAGTTCAAATGGATTTCTCGTATTGTAATTTTCTCGTAAATCCTCTGCGAGATTTTTTATTTCTTTTGCTCTCATTTTTCCACCTACCTGTATTTGTAACTCACAAGTTGTAACTGCTGTAAAATTTCATTTGCAAATGCCACCATTGTCTCGTCATCCATCTTTGAAGGATCATATCCGCCATAAGCCGCCACTGTCGGCAGCTTCAAAAGAAATTCCATAGCATCTTTTGGATTATCAAAATTCACAGGTAAATCATTAGCGCTTTTTATATCAACTGTTTTTTCAGGAATATTTCCCATCATTTGTGCCGGTGTTGTTCCCAGAATATCACACATTTTTTCAAAAGTTGATACAGGAATCTTTAATATGCTTGAATCCTCATATCTGTAAATGGTTGACACTGAAATCCCCAATTCTTTTGCAAGATATTCGGCAGATATATTTTTTTCTTTTCTTTTTGCTTTCAATCTTTTCCCTAAATCCATAATAAATCTCCTGCTGCATTTTTCTATTAAAATCATACACCTATTTTTGCATTTTCGCAATTATTTTTTGCGTTTTTGCATATTATCATTGACATTTTAGCATAAATGCATTATATTGCAAATTATAAATTCGCATTTATGCAAACTTCAGGAGGTTAAATATGCTTGAAATAACAGACTTAAAATATGCTTCATCAAATATGCCTGTAATTAAAGTTATAGGTGTCGGCGGCTGTGGCAACAACGCTGTAAACAGGCTTTCTCACGAAACACCTTTTCCAATTCAGTTTATTGCCATAAATACCGACCAGATGGTTCTTGACAAATCAAATGCCGATATCTGTCTTACAATCGGTAAAAAATTGACAAATGGATTCGGTGCAGGAGGAAATCCTGAGATTGCATATGCCGCTGCCGAAGAAAGTACCGATGAAATCAAGGAACTTGTAAACGATGCAAATATGGTTATCCTGACTGCAGGAATGGGTGGCGGAACAGGTACCGGTGCACTTCCCTACATTTCTAAAATATGTAAAGATATGGGAATACTTACAGTAGCTGTTGTCACAACTCCTTTCAATTTTGAAAATCCTAATCGTACAAACATTGCAAATGCCGGAATTGAAAATCTCGAAAAATGCATTGACACACTGCTTGTAATTTCCAACGATAAACTTCTTTCGTGCAATGAAAAAATTGTTACTATGTCCGCAGCTTTTTCTCTTGCAGATTCTGTGCTTAAAAATGCCATTGACACAATAACAAATATTGTATTCAACTGTGGTACTGTAAATCTTGACTTTAATGATTTAAAAACAGTTCTTGGTGACAAAGGTTACGGGCATCTGGGAATCGGCTATGCAGACGAAAATACATCAATAACAGATGCGGTAAAACAGGCAGTAAATTCGCCGCTCCTTAACACTAATCTTACAAATGCCAAATATGTAATGATTAATTCATCCGGAGACGTCAATCTTATAGAATTAAACAATGCAATCCAGTACATCCAGGAAATTGCAGGAAAAGATGCAAAAATAATGTGGGGAACTGTCTCAAGTGAAGAACAGTTAAACGATAATAAAAATTCTGTTATTACAATTATTGCAACCGGACTTGAAAATGTATCTGCCTCAAAATCCGATTCAAATACGGCTTACGACAAGGCTTACGTTCCGAAACATGACACGAAAAACATTTATATCAGCAATTCTGATATTCCTGTATTTGATACGCTTAAAAACAATGCACACAAAAAAGAAACTGAACTTGTAATACCGGCATTTTTACAGTCAAGAATGCGATAAAAACGGTAACAGCCGCGATTTTTAATTTAATCACGGCTGTTACTACAGAACATATATTTATATATAATAACATACATACTGATTTCATACAAACTTACCCCAAAACCGCCTCTCAGTTTTGCGTCATTACACAAACTCTTTACAGCATCATCACGCAAGCTCTCTCACTACTTTTTTAACTTCATCATCCGGTGTGAGCGACTCACATATTTTTCTTATTGCTTTTTTGTATGAAACATTATCAAGTTTCATATTTTCTTTATCCGTAAGATAACGCCATGTATCTAGCGGAAATGTAACAAAACACTCTGCTAGAAGCCATCCTGCCGCCATCTGAGTATAATATCCGTTTGAAGAAAAATCACGGTTCACAAGCAAAAGAATTTTATCTATGTACATTCCCTGCTCTTCTTTTTTATTATTTTCACTACACATGCCTATATCTTCAAGCATAACTTTTTTCATTCTCGGCTTTTTATTGCCGTCGGCATCAACCTTAATATAATGGTCAAGAAGCATTATAAGTCCGGCTCTTGCCTCAAATTCATCTTCCGACAATATACATTTTTCCAAAAACGGCAGAAATTCCTGTCTGTATTTATCCATAATTCTGAATTCCACACAAAATCCATCATTAACAGCCCAATTATCAATAAGCGGAACAAATTTCTTTAAATCTTCAAGAGCTTTGTCAAAATCTTTTTCTTTCGCGGTACCCATTCCTATGATATAACCTCTTAGAAGGGTTTCCTCATAGTATAAATCAGGCTCCGTAAGAAGTTTTCTAAAATCCTCATTTTCTTTCACAAGCTGTTTTGCATATTTTTTCAGTGCCGGCTGACGCACACCGATAATATTATTACACCCCGGAATGAGTGAAGATGTAAATGTTTGATAATTTCCTTTATCTGTCATTGATACCAGTTCATCACGTATATATTTAAGCATAATTTCTCCGAATTTCAATCAATATTAATCTGGCACATTTTCATTGCATCCAATGCTATTTTATGCGATTCGGGTGTTACACAGGCACATGCATCTGCCTTAACTGTAATTACAGCTTCAGGCAAAGCTGCCTTCAACAGCATTGCATTACTGATAACGCAAATCCCCGTACACACACCCGCAAGAACAATTTCAAGATTATCCTGCTTATTTTCATATTCCGTTTTTATATCTTCTGCAAGTTTGAGGGAACCAAAAACAGGCTTATCTATAATGCAAAAATTATTGTCGCTGACAGCTTTCATAATCTCTTCTCTAATCTGCCAGCCAATTGTTCCCTCTATGCAATGTTCAACTGGTAAATTCCGTCCCTCTTGAGTTTCAAGATAATTTTTTTGATGTGTATCCCTTGTAAGAAAAATCTTATCATAATTATCTTCATTTATAACTTCTACAACCTTTGAAACCGCTTCTTCGCACTCATTATTCCCCAATACTCCTGATGTAAAATCATTCTGCATATCCACAATAACTAAAATTTTCATAACTGTTCTCCTTAAATCATTGTCCTTTATATTTATAACCAGCTGCTTTTTTTCCGCCTTTTATCATAGATGTAATTTTACAATCTGTTGATATTAATTTAGATTTTATATTTGCATTAAAATTCGATTTATACAATTCTTTCCCCAGAATCACTTCATACACCCTTTTAACATCCGGGAGTGTAAATTCTTCAGGTAGCAGATTAAAAGCAATATCACTATATAAAATTTTATTTTTTAATCTTAATAATCCTTCTAATATTATTTCATTATGGTCAAATGCCAATTTTTCATCTGTTATGCTTTCCTGCGTATACCCTGTCGTATCCACCACACCATTTTTAAATATTTTTTTATGCAGACAATATTTTATATTAATATTTTCTTCTTCATTTTTAAGTTCCAAAATATCATCATGCAAACTAATATCAAACCATAGTGCTTTTTTCGCATCATCTCCTGCCAGCACTGGCTGTTCTCTCATCAATGTTATATATGCTACATCTATAACACGCATTCTTGGGTCTCTGTCAGGATTACTCATTGTATACAACTGCTCTAGATATGTATTTGTTACTAATCCTGTCTCTTCCTGTAATTCCCTGCAAGCCGCATCATAAGTTGATTCATGAATTCCTACAAATCCTCCCGCCAAAGCCCAGCAGTTAATATATGGATGATTTTTTCTCTGAATTAATAATACTTTCAGATTATCAAGATATATGCTCATACACAAAATCAGCATATCAACCGTAACACTTGGTCTTTCATACTTTGATGGCTTGTATTGTTTTAAAAATTCTTCCTCTGTCAATCCATCTTTATTTCTTATTTCTCCCATAAATGCTGCCCTCCATGCAAAGGTATTATTTCACTACTTTTCAAAAAAAGAGTATCACTAATATTAATCCAGGTCAATATATTATCTGATGCATCAGAAATTTATATCTTATTTTTGTAATATTGCAATATATTCACAAATGTATTATAATTTGATAATCAAATATTTGGAGGCTAAAATAAACATGTCCACTACAAATAAAAAATCTTTAATTATAAGCATTGTTTTAAAATCCATCTCACTTGTTGCATCGTTATATGGATTAATATTTACAATTGATAACATTATGTCTTTTACATTTTTTACAACATTGTCAAATGTCGCACTGGACATAATTCTTATAATATTTATTGTGTTAGATATTATTCTGCTTAAAACAGGCAAAGATTACAAAAATAACAAATTATATATATTAAAATTTCTTATGACACTTTCAATCACACTTACATTTCTTGTTTACATGTTGATTCTTGGTCCAACATCTGAAGATGGACTTATCGGTGCATATTTTCGCAATCATGCCGGAAGTTTCGGTGTACATTTTGTAGGTCCACTATTCGCTATAGCTGATTTTCTTCTATTTGATAAAGGATTCAAATCAAAAAAAATATACGCCATATATGCCGTCATTCCACCTCTTTGCTATGTCGGATTCGTATACCTCCTTGCTTTAACCGGCGTACGTTGGTATCAAACAATGACAGCACCATATAATTTTCTTAATTATAATGCTCCTACCGGATGGTTCGGATGGGATTTAAGCCGGATGAGTACTGAAACACTTGGAATAGGCGTTGCATACATGATAATATTGCTTTTATTAATTTTCATAGGCATAGGACTTTTATACCTTACAATTAACAAACAAAAAAAGAATTGAATATGATAATTTTATAGATAAAAACGTCATTTGTCATCAAGCCTATGACGTTTTTAATTCATATTCTATTTCTTTCATCATTGCAATAAACAATTCATCAGGTGTGGCGTAATCACCTATATAATATGTTTGTCCGTCGTCAGCCATATATATTTTAGCTTTTTCCTCGTTATCAGCAAATTCTATCACAAGCAAATCACTTGTCACAATATCCACATGAATAGCCTCTTTATATTTCAATACTAACATAACTTATCTATAATTGCAAGTATTAATATTATTTATTTATTTTAAATATTACTTGCATACTTTTAAAACATATGTTATAAGTATATTTATAGATATGCATATTTATATATTTTTGTAATTTATACTATTATAATCAAGTCACTTTACATTTTTAACGTGAAAGGAAAAACATCGATGTTAAGGATTTTTATTGAAAAATAAACAAAATAGCTTTTCTTTTTATAACGGCGATAATAATGTCGTTATATCTGATGCAGTGGGTAATTTTGATATGTCAGATAATCCTGATATGTCGGATAATCCTGATGCTCTTCGCAATTACGAAGCCGCACTGCATTCTCTTGCAGATAATCCATCAACCAAACATCTGTATGGTTATCTCATGTCTGACAAAGAGTGGTTTGACCGTTTTACCGGCTTCTTTGCCGGAAAGAAAACCCTGCCTCTCTTATATGACCCATTTTTTAAAATGATATTTAACCCGGTTGAATCAAGGGCAAGGCTTTCCGAGCTTGTAAGCTGCATCCTCGGCCAGCATGTAACTGTTATTGAGGTGTTTCCGGATACCAGTTACGCATTTGTTAATTCTTTTGTAATTATGGATATGGTTGTAAGGCTTGATGACGGCAGCATCACAAATATTGAGATTCAGAAAGTCCCTTACGATTTTCCGGCAGCAAGAATCTCATGTTATTCTGCTGACCTTGTATTAAGGCAGTTCCGCATGTTGCAGGGAATGAATGAAGGACAAAGAAACGATTATTACGACGATGCCGCGGCCGGGAAAGCCGGAAATGAAACATCTCAAGCAGCTGATGGTTCATCCAGCAAGCCTTCTTATGAAAACATGAAAAAAGTACATACCATCATATTTTTTGAAAAAAGCAGCAGTTCACTTAAAAGCCCGAAAGACAAAAGACTGTACTTCCATGTTGGAAAGACTGTTTTTAATACCGAAATCAACATGAAGCTTTTGCAGGAATATCACCTGATAAGCCTTGACACATTCAGGAAATACAGATATTCTGACATCATAGAAGGACGTATTGATTCAGCTGATATTGACTGTGATGACACACAGTACGAAAACAGGCTGACGGAAAAGATGAGGCGTGACAGGCTTATGTATCTCTCGCTTTTCACAGCAGAGACACCGGATGAAATCAACCGGCTGGCTGCATTATTTCCGGAACTTTTCCCAATACGCCAGAAAATACGTGAATATCTTACACGCCCGAAGGAGGTGATTAACATGTTTTCTGAAGCATTAAGGATATTGGATAATAATACTGCCGAACTGATGGCTGACAGGTTTAAGGCACAGCTTGAAAATGCCAAAATTGAAGTAAAGGCTGTAAAACACGAATTAAAAACTACCAGGAAGGAAGTTACAGCAGCCAGACAGGAATTAAAAATCACCAAGCAGGAAGTTAATGCCGCTAAACAGGAAGTTAATGCCGCCAAGCAGGAAGTGGATGCTGCTAAACAGGAAGTGGATGCCGCTAAACAGGAAGTGGATGCCGCTAAACAGGAAGTGGATGCTGCTAAACAGGAAGCAACAGCTGCCAATGAAAGAGCTGAAAACGAATCTAAGGCCAGAATTGCAGCTGATGCCAAAGTTGCCGAGCTTCAAGCTCAAATCAAAGAGCTTAAAGAAAAGTATGAATTGACGAATTGAACATGTTCTGTCGTCAACATATAATATTTCATGAATTGTCATATAAGCAATAGCTATAGTCTGGCAATATACAATACCACCCCGGACATACCGCAATGATATATCCGGGTTGTTGCAGTCCTTTTAATTTGGACTGCATTTCACATTATATTCTGATTATTTCCATACAATACCCAGCTTTCCTTATACATCTAATCTGTAAATTCACACCCGCTGCTTTTAATTTATTTCTCGGTGAATGCACATGAGTACAATTTCCCTTCCTTTATAAAATACTTTTCTTTGTGCATAATTGATTTCAAGTCCCTCAATTAAGATTCTTTTCATGTGGAAGCTCATATTTTTCAACTTCTGGATATTCCCGCAAAACCTCAATGATTTTTTCAAATATTTCTTCCTCATGCTACTCAAAATCAATCACCAACAGACGTCCGATAGAATTCACTTCCCCTCTGAATATAAAAAACGGAGACGAAATCTTTCAAATCTCGCCCCCGCTTTCATTCATGCATTAGTGCACATCTGATACGCTATTATTTATTTGTTCTTTTTCTTCTTGAAGCAAGTAATCCAAGAATCACTGCAAATGCTCCAACTAATGCAATGAGATAACCAAATGCATTCGTTGTATCTCCGGTTTCTACGGATTTTGTTATCTTTACTGCGTTGTTAGTTCCGGTTGCATCTGCTTTCTTCACATCGTTGTAGGCAATTGCATAATCAGAGAATTTGTCGGTCTCAAATGTAAAAGTCTGCGTCTTCTCATCATACGTGCCTTCAATGATCTCAGCTTTTCCGTCATGGTATCTGATAATATAATAGGTACGCTTTACCTTGCTGTCTTTATTGATCAGATTTTCCGGAATATGTACGAAAATCTTAACCTTATCGGCTGTGCTGTGAAGCTGTACACCATCATCGGTTACACCATTCACTGTCATATATTTATACAAGCTGATATCAATGTACTGACCAATTGTGTAGCCTGCCTTAGATGTGCTATCTGTCATTGCGGTCTTTGATTCATTAGATACTGTAGCAGAAGCATCTTTTACAGTTAATACAACATCTACACCTCATCAGTACGTCTAAATGTAATACCGTCATGTGTATAATCATGGAACGTAAAACTTGGTTCTGTGGCATTACCACCATTTCCCGCATTGACTCCGTCCTGACCATAGACTGTCAGTGTCCTTCCTTTCGGGATATAATATATGCGGTTGCATTTTCCGCAATTTTAAGTCCATTATAATGTGATTTGTCCTCATTTAATGTCAAATCACTGTTCATATAATAGATACCATTACTTAACTGTGCCCCTGCATCTGATGATGTCAGTTCATACATCTTAAGCCCTGTACTGCCTGCCAGTGATGACAGTGCTGTGGTGGTATCATTATAGGTTGTTGCCGCCTGAACACTTGTCAAAGTGTTTGGAATAACACCAGATGTAAAAATCATTGCAGTTGATAATATACCTGCCAATGCTTTCTTCATATTCGTTTTGAATTTATTCAAACTCTGTCTCGCCGCATACAGTACATGTTCTTTCAAGACTCTGTTACTGCTGTATGTTTTCCTATTGCTACACCATCTTTAATTTTAAATTCTACTGTATACAATTCTCCGCTCTTTTTGTTCTCTTTTGCCATTGCAACTGCATAAGATACAAAATTTGTCATTTTTTCATTAGCATTTTTATCTCCCAATATAACTACATCTTCGATAAATACATCTTCCGATAATGTTGTCTTTACTAATTCCAATACATCCGGATCATAATACATTCTGAATTCAAATCCCGATGTTCCCTGATTATTGTTATATGATACCGTTACTTTTACTGTATCCCCTTCACTGCCCTGTGCTGAAGTTACAGCAAGCTCTCATACGTTTGCATCGCCTGCAAATGCATTGCCTGCTGACACTATAACAGTTGTTGCAATAAGGCATAAGCTTAAAAATGCAGCTATAACAATTACAATTACTATATTCGTTGATTTAACCGTATCTGATGAATTTACCTCTATTAAAGAAACACTATTTTCTTCTGTACCGTTTATATCTTTACTGATGTTCTCATTTTTGCCGCCGTCAGAGTTCGTATCTTTTAAAGTCTCATTGTTTTTACTGTCCGATTTATCCATGCTGTCTGATTTATTTATACTGTCTGATTGACCTTTAACTCCAGCCTGTTCTTCCGGCGTATTCTGTAAATTCTGTTTATTTTGTGCGTTCTTATCTGCGTTCTTATCTGAAAACTGTACTTTTATGTCTGTATTGACATCTTCAAGATTAGAATCGCAAGTGTCAAACTCATCAATATAAACCGACTCATAAGTTAATTCTTTCTCATTCTCACGATTTATTTTAAAGGTTATAGAAAACACAGTTTCCGTGTCTTTACAATCCTTTGCCTGTGCATATGCGTATCCCGCAATTCCGGGATTTGATACCATCTCAAGCTTTACATTAACAGTATCCCCTTCTTAATTTTTTTGCTGTTTTTATTATATATTAAGCAAAAACTAAAATGGTGTAATTCAACGTAGAACGCTGTTTTCACGACGTAGAATGTTTGTTTTTGCATAAAAAAAGACAATTATCCTTTTTTTATTGATAATTGTCTTTTTTATAATTTTTATTTATTTTTATAACTCATACCATCATTCTTCTTAAGCTGCTATATCCGTAACATCTCATGCTCATGAATTTCTCACTATATTTTTCAAAATTAGTATATGAATGTTCAAATTGTCTTGAATAAAGATGTGCAATATCAACCTGCTCGGTCTTTGAAAGTTTTTTGCCATTAGCCGCCCACGCTGCAACATCAAGATGTCGTAATGCTACATATCCTATTATCGCATTTTTTACTTTAAGCACAATATTAATATCATAAACTGCATCCAGAAAATACCGGTAAATATAGTACATAAGAAGCTGCCTGTACTCAAACTGTCTGTCATTATAATATTCCTCAAACTCAATTACATATTTTTCATATGATGAACCATCATGACAAGATTTCATAAACTTTTCCTGAATATCACAATACTTCAGCCAGTCCGGGTTAATCACTTCCATTCCGTCAAACTTTTCAAAAAATCTGCCTATATCTTTAAAGCCTCTGAACGAATCATCTGTTTTCTTTTTCTTTGCATCAGCTATAATCTTATCAAGTATTTTTTCATCTTTAAAAGATTTTACAACATTGGCAATCAAATCGTCCCTTTCATCATCCATATGCTTCTGTATGCGTATAGCATATTCAATAAGTATAAGACAGACTTCATCAGGTGTATATTTTTTATTCTGAATAATATCATATGCACATTTCCTTGCATTACGAAGCTGCATATACAAAAAACCATCTATATCATTATAGCCTGTTAGCGGCTTACCGTCCTCTTCCTCGTCAAATGTCAGAACTTTATCATAATTAAATATTATCTCGCCAGCCGTCTTGCATGATGGTGCAATTCCTATCTCTTTCACACTTCCGTATTCATTAATAAATCGCGGAAATTCCGCACACGTATCACACAGCTTGTCTTCTCCCAATGCAATATACAAATCACACAGATTATTATCGTTAAGAAACGGACATCTTCCGTTTTGAAGTGTAAATGTGCAGCCTCCTTCTTTTTCGGGAACCATGACACTCTTTAACCTTTTGCCAAAATTTCCATCCACAGTCTTATAATATCTGTAGGATTTATCATCTACATCTACGTCCCATCCCGCACAACATGTATCTGTACACGCACCTGCAATGCACTTAAAATCTTTATAATAATGTGGTGTAACTATTTTCATACTTCTGCCTTTCATACATACCATTTATTTCATAAGATTACGATGCCTGACATCCAAATCTTAACTTGATTTACACTATGCAATAATGTTAATATGTTTAGAAGAATATCGCAATACAAAAGGAGGAGAAAATGCGAAAATATATGCTCGCAGCACTATGCTGCATAATGTCGCTTTTTATTCTTACCGGATGTAAATCATCTGTTCCGGAAAATACTGTTTTTTCCGTTGATGACTTATCCGGCAAGAAAATCGGTGTACAGCTTGGAACTACAGGTGACACATTAGTTTCTGACTATGAAGAAGATGGTTCCGGCACAGTAGTTGAACGTTATAATAAAGGTAACGATGCAATCCTTGCATTAAAACAGGGTAAAATCGATGCCGTTGTTATTGATGTCCAGCCTGCACAATCATTTGTCAAGACAAATTCTGAACTTATGATACTTGATGAAGAATTTGTTACAGAAGATTACGCCATGTGTATCTCAAAAAACAAGCCTGAGCTTAAAGCTTCCATTAACGAGGCATTAAATGTAATTAAAGCAAACGGCACTCTTGATAAAATCATTGACAATTATATCGGTGAAAATGCCGGAAAAACACCTTATATTTCACCTGACGGTGTAAAGCGTAACGGCACTCTCGTAATGGCTACAAACGCTTACTTTAAGCCATACGAATATTATGATAACGGTAAGATAGTCGGTATTGATGCCGATATGGCTCAGGCTGTCGCTGATTATCTTGGAATGAACTTAAAGATTGAAGATATGGAATTTGATTCAATCATTACCGCTGTCCAGTCAGGAAAAGCCGACTTCGGTGCTGCCGGAATGACCGTAACAGCCGAAAGACTTAAAAATATTGATTTCTCTGATACATATACAACTTCAAAACAGGTTGTAATCGTAAGAGATAATAATGCCATTAAGAATTCCGGCAATGTAGTTGAAAAATTCAAAAATGATTTCCTTACAGATAACAGATATCAGTTTGTGCTTACAGGTTTGAAAAATACTGTTTTAATTGCATTCTGTGCTGCTCTTATGGGTATCGTGATAGGTTTTGTAGTTGCTGTTATACGTTCAACACACGATAAGACAGGAACTCTTAAAATAGGTAATTTTATATGTAACCTCTACCTTACAATAATCCGTGGTACACCAACTATGGTTCAGCTCCTGATTATTTATTATGTAATATTTGGTTCAGTAAGTATTAACAAAATACTTGTAGCAATTCTTGCATTCGGTATTAACTCAGGTGCTTACGTTGCCGAAATTTTCCGTTCCGGAATTATGTCAATCGACAACGGACAGTTTGAGGCTGCAAGCAGCCTTGGTCTTTCATACAAAAAGACTTTTATATATGTAATACTTCCTCAGGCATTTAAAAATGTACTTCCTGCACTTGCCAATGAATTTATTGTTCTCTTAAAAGAGACTTCAATCAGTGGTTATATCGGTCTTACAGACCTTACGCGAGGCGGAGATATTATAAGAAGCATCACTTATGATGCAATGCTCCCACTTCTTGTTGTAGCATTAGTTTATCTTGTAATGGTTGTAATTCTTTCGGCACTGGTTAAAAAACTTGAAAGGAGATTAAGAAGCAATGAGCGATAATAACTCAAACGATAATATTATCTTAAAAGTTGAAGGCTTGAAAAAAGTTTTCGGCGACCATGTTGTACTTGAAAATATCAATACAACAGTAAAAAAGGGTGAAGTAATTGCAATTATCGGACCATCAGGCTGCGGTAAATCAACATTTTTACGTTCACTCAATCTCCTTGAAAAACCTACAGAAGGCCATATTTATTTTCATGGAACAGATATAACCGATAAAAATGTTAATATTAACAAACTTAGGGAAAAAATAGGAATGGTATTCCAGCATTTTAACCTTTTCCCTAATATGACAGTAAAGAAAAATATCATGCTTGCTCCTGTCCAGTTAAAGCTTATGAGCGAAGAAGAAGCTAATAAGAAAGCATTGGAACTTCTTGAACGTGTAGGGCTTTCCGACAAGGCTGACACTTATCCTAACATGCTCTCAGGCGGTCAGAAACAGCGTGTTGCCATTGCCCGTGCCATGGCTATGAATCCTGACGTTATGCTCTTTGACGAACCAACATCGGCACTTGATCCTGAGATGGTCGGCGAAGTTCTCGGAATTATCAAAGAGCTTGCAGAATCAGGCATGACAATGCTTATAGTTACACATGAGATGGGATTTGCAAAAGAAGTAGCTAACCGCTGTATGTTCTTTGCTGACACCAAAATCATGGAAGAAAATACTCCAAAAGAGCTTTTTGAAAATCCTCAGACACCAAGATTACAGGATTTCCTCTCAAAGGTACTTTAATTTTAACTGTCAGTACTAAACTTCAGGCATAAAAAAGTGTCTCCGACACTTCAACTCCCCTTCCCCTCACTCTTGAGGGGTTA